>Ga0255346_1000597_pt1 | contig 57881 bp, 47 predicted proteins | sample wastewater_treat_FD_194410 | JGI IMG/M metagenome (GOLD analysis project Ga0255346, IMG submission 194410) | Wastewater microbial communities from Lulu Island WWTP, Vancouver, Canada - plant22 | ecosystem: Engineered > WWTP > Wastewater > Unclassified | place: Canada: Vancouver, British Columbia...
CATGGCTTTGAATTGCTGAATGTTGAAAATTCATAATATACAATCTTTATTTCTGCGGGCAAAACTGCCTGGATTCATCAAATTTTGGTGTCCAACTTTTTGTCCGCAGACCCTTTCTCTCCTTGAGAAGGTCTCTGATCTCTGTAAGAAGAACTTCTTCCTTTGGAGGCTCAGCAGGCTTCTCTTCTTCCTTCTTCTTGCCCATAGCCATAGCCTTGTTTACAGCCTTGATGAGGCAGAAGAGGATGAGTGCGATGATAAGGAGGTTCAGAACTGCGGAAAGGAATGCGCCGTAATTGAAATCAACACCGTTTACTGTGAACTTACCGCCTACGAGCTGCATAACGCCGTTTTCGTCCTTCTCAGCGCCGCCTGTGATAAGAGCGATAAGCGGGTTGATAAAGTTATCTGTAAGTGCGCTTACGATGCTGCCGAATGCTGCACCGATGATAACACCGATAGCCATATCCATTACGTTGCCCTTGAGTGCAAATTCCTTAAATTCCTGTAAAAACTTCTTCATTTCGATCTTCTCCTTAGTACATTGATTTCTGGTCACAAAACAGGATACAACAGTTATCCTTCATATGACTCACCCTTGTGAAAACAGATCCTGTAATTCGGGCAGACTGGGTATCTCCACAGTCTCGGTCCTTACTGTCTTTTTAGCCTTCATATGCTCGGGTAGCTCGATCTCGTCTATCACGTCATTGTAGGTTTTCTTCTTTGTGGGAAGAGCCTCGACAGCATGATCTGCGTGTGCCATAATAGCCTGCTTGTGTTCGGGAACGTAGGCTTGGAGCTTTCCTGCATCTGCTTCGGCTGTTTTACCCATAACATCCCATCTCATGGCTTCGTTGTTTTTTGCAAGAGAATCGGCACTTACCTCTCTTGTAACTCTCATTCTGTCCTGTGTTTTCTTTTCCTCGTTGTATTCAAGTTGGTCAGCGTTAACGGTCTCTGTCTGACGCATATAGAGTCTGTTGAATTTATGGTCATCATTCTTGACAAGGGCTGATGCATCGGCGATAGGTGTATCTCCCATATAGTCATTGCGCTTATGCTCGAACCTTTTAAGACGGCTGAGGTCTGCACCTGCGGTTGAGAGATCGTCCATTTCTCCGCTGTGCTTGCCGAAGAAATCATCATTGGAAGTATCCTTATGCCTGGTCGCCTTTCCGCCGTCGAAGAATTCCCAGAAATCGTCGGGAACATCGACTCTTTTTTCCTCTTCCTGCTGCTGCGGAGGCGGCGGAGGCGGAGGAGTTGGCTGCATCTGCTGCTGGGGAATGCCCTGCATAGCAGGCATACCGCCCATTACAGGCGCATTCTGGTAGTTGGGGACAGGCTGGCCGTACAGGGGCGTACCATTCTGGTCGTAGCCCATGAACTGCGGCTGCTGATACATAACAGGCTGGCCGTAGACAGGCATACCGTTCTGGTCGTAACCCATGAACTGCGGCTGCTGATACATAACGGGCTGTCCGTAGAGGGGCATACCATTCTGATCGTAACCGATGATCTGAGGCTGTTGGTACATCATAGGCTGACTGTAAACGGGCATACCGTTCTGGTCGTAGCCTATTATCTGAGGCTGTTGGTACATTTGCTGAGGAATTCCTCCCATCTGCTGCATATTCTGCTGTGGTATCCCTGCCATCTGATAAGGATTATTATTAGCCGCATGGACAGCAGGGGTGCTGTACTGATTAGGCTGATAATTATTTGCCTGCATCTGAGGCTGGGGATGTGGGTGTGATATTTGTTCCGGTAATGAGACTCTGTCAGCATCTAACTTAGGGATAAACGGTTCATCGAATCCTGAGAAATCAAATTCTTCGTCGGTATCGTTGAGTTCATCGGCTGTATAAAGTGCAGATGAAGCTGCCGCTGAAGGGCGGTCGCTGATGGTAAAGGTACCGCTTCCGATGGTATAGACGCTGCCGCTTGAAGCATCGTCTTCGGAATGATACCTTCCGGCATCGACCTGTTCGATATTGACTTCATTGGGATTTTCGAGGTTGAGACCGCATTTTACGCAAAACTTGAATCCAGACTGATTTTCGGTTCCGCACTGTGGACATTTCATAGAAAATCACTCCTTCGTTCAGGGCGTAAGGGACGCTATCGTGAAAATACAGGCCGCTATACAAGCTTTATCTCATCAGGCAAAAACGAGGCACAATTCCTTTTCCTGACTGTAAAAACAGCCGGCTGACGGAACGTGTGCCATCCGAGACCGGAAACGCTGCTGTAAGGCTGTGGCATACCGCACAAAGGCAGTACAGGGGACCACGGCGAACAGCTTGTTCCCCCCCGATGAAAAACTCTGTATAAACCGCATTTCTATGAGAGAAAAAATACGGACAGGAAGCCGTAAGGCCGCTATTTTTTCACTTATCTTATTATATCATTAAAAAATGAACTTTTCAATAGCTTTTAAAAAAATTGTGCAATACGGTACTATTTGTCTGATGCATTTTGTTAATATTTAACGTGGCTAACAATATGCATATCATATATATGTATATATTCACAAGTAATGAGGTCTGTCTATCACACTTATTTTCAGCTATATCAATGAAAAACACACAAATATTTACCGCAAACCCCGCTTTTTTTACTGCACACATACAAAGATGTATGGAAACTACTGTATTTTTATGGAGTAATGTGGTATAATAGATTTATTAATATTATGTCGCTTTTTGCGGCAGATCGGAGTGTTAATATGGCTAAGGATGTCAGCAAAGCTAAAAGCTACAGAAAAAATAAAATCTTTATAGAGCTTATCCTCAGTATCGCTATCGTTGGCGCCTGCGGATATATCGTAAAGGGCTCCATCGACCGCTCAAAGATCGTTGAACCCTCTACTTTCGTTGATAATACAGACCTGGAAGAAGCTAAACTCGAAGCTGATAAGGCAGACCCTACAAAGACTGTTTTCGAGGATGTTCCCGTAAGCAATCAGGAAGTTTTCAAGGGCGACCTTATACTGGTAAACAATGACCATCAGTATTACAGCGGCGGCGAGGATCTTGTAGGTATCACCGAGATGAATGAACGTGCCGAAAGAGTAAGCTTCACAGCGTTCAGCTACGACTTCACTATCCTCCGCAAAGTGTATGAGCCAATGGCACAGATGCTGGATGAATTCTATAAATTATATGACAACGACACCGTTCAGATCTACGGTTCATTCAGGACCACAGATTTCCAGCAGGAACTCTACGATCAGGACCTTGCCATGACAGGCGAAGAAGGCTCAACAAGAGTCGCAAAGCCTGGCTTCAGCGAGCACGAATCAGGCTACGCTTTCGACCTTACAGAGACCGCTACAGGCGATTATCAGGGCACAGGCGATTACGCATGGATCAATGAGAACTGCTACAAGTACGGCTTTATCGAGCGTTACAAGGAAGATAAAACAGAGATTACACAGATCCAGCCCGAGCCGTGGCATTTCCGCTATGTAGGACTTCCTCACGCTTACTATATCACCAAGAACAACCTCTGCTTGGAGGAGTACATCAGTATGCTCAGCCAGTACGTTTACGGCGAACATCACCTTGAATTCACCGACGAGAACGGCAACGGCTACGAGATATATTACGTTCCTGCTGACATGGGCGCAGATAATACAAATATCCCTGTTCCCGCAGGCAAGAAGTACGATATCTCAGGCAATAACATAGACGGATTCATCGTTACACTTTATAAAAAGGGCGAGGAGTATATCCGTGAAGGCGAAGAAACAGAAACTCCTACAGCTCCCGCAGGCTACGCTACAGGCGCAGATGCCGAAGCAGAAACCGAGGAAACCTCAGAAGCAGAAGAAGCTACAGAGGAAACTTCCGAAGAAACCGCCGAATAACAGAATATCAATGCCAAAGGGCACACGTAACTGTGGTGCTCGTACAGCAGCTTTATATGTATTTATCGGGGGGAAAACCTTTCTGAGGAAAGGTTCTTCCCCCGTACCCCCTTTCCAAAGACTTTTAATAGAATTTTGCCCCATAGAGGGCGCTCCACGTAAGATGTGAAAACCAGTAGTTTTACTGGGAGCGCCCTCTATGGGGCAAAATTAATAGTCTTGGGAAACAGATTCGAGAAGATGCTTCTTCAGAATGTCTACCTCAATAATACGCATAAACTGCCATATGAGTACCACGGCTAAGTGTGCCTTTTTATTGCAGGGGGAGTCTTAAACTTTTTTCTCCTCAGCCTATTGCACTTTCAGCATACATATGTTACAATAATATAGATAGAGTATCGACAATGTTACCAAGTACAAGAGGTGATATGATGTTTTGTACACGATGCGGAAATACGGTCAGTGAAGAAGACCGCTTCTGCCGTAAATGCGGAGCTCAGCTTACTCCTCCGCAGATGCCCGGTGAATCAGCTCAGCACGAGCGCCGTGCAGCAAAATCAACTAACAGCAAAGACCGCAGAACAGCTCCCCCTGAAAATGAAAAGATGAAGATAATCCTTCCTCTTGCCATACTTACCGTGGTACTGTTCTCATTTATAATAGTCCTGATAGTGCTCCTCAACCGTCCCGAGTCAGAGCCTGCGCCGAGGACAAGCAGCAGGATATCTTCCGTGGAATCTGCTGCCATAGAGCCGGAAACAGAAACTACTACCGAAGAACCCACTACCGAGACAACGACTGAGCCGCCTACCGAAGCCGACAGAGTGCTGATACAGGACCTCGCTTCATTTGCAGAGGGCGAAATAACCGCTCAGCCTGCCGCAGTTTCCGAGGACAGCACTTCCGTTGTGTATAATCCTTCCGAGGCTGACGGCGATATGTACTACTATGTCTATGAGTGGATGGAATACCTCAGAAAGGATTCCAAGCTTACTTACGTAGGTTCAAGCGGCAGCGACGTTCTCTATACTGCCTACTACGATTGCAGCGACAACACCATTGAGAAGAAAAAGGCAAAGGTCGACGGCAAGACCAAGAAGCAGGACTATGTTCTGTCTCTCGTTGTTGTGAATGACCCGAATACAAATGCTGTTCTCAGCGTTACTGCAAATATGGCCAAGGGACTGAATATCTCCGACCTTGACTACAGATTCACAGGAGAATCAGTATCTACAACGTCCACTACATCTACAACAACAGCAAAGAAGACCACTGCCACCGCTTCATCGAAAAAGACCAACACCAAAACAAAAACTACTGCCGCAAAGTCAACAACTACCACAGAGGCGGAACAGCAGTCACTGACTTCCGCATATCTTCAGGAACTTGCGGATTATTCCGACAGACGGCTGAATGCTGAGGATACAGACGAAAAGGATGGCATGAATATTACCACTTACGAAGGTCCCGAAAGTGAGATGACAGATATCGTCAATGCATGGCTCGATATGCTTTTCAATGAGTCGGATTTCGAGTACACAGGCATGAAGGAGTCAGACGGACAGATCGTCTACTACTTCGACTACGACAGCGGCCAGAAGAACAAGCCCAGAGCAAAAATGGAAAATGACGAATCAAAGGAGTACAGCCTTGCAGTAGAATGCAATTACAAGGACTCCGATATCATTAACAAAGTTACAGTAAAGGCCTGCAAGGGGATCAGGATAGTCGATATGGGCGAAAGATTCTGACAGACCGATACATGATAAACAGGTGGATATGAATATAAAACAGATACTTCTCAACACTCTTGCCGAAGCAGACGGCGGTTATATCTCAGGGGCGGCTATAGCTGAAAAGCTCGGTGTAAGCCGCAATGCCGTGTGGAAAACCGTAAAGGCACTGGAAGCAGACGGATTTGTTATAGAATCGGTCACTTCAAAGGGCTACCGCCTTTCTTCGGACAGCAACCGTATCTCCGCCGACCTGATAGCGCCTCTCCTGACAACTAAGGAGATAGGCAGAAATATGCAGGTATTCAGCGAGATAGGCTCGACCAATACTGCCGCAAAAAAACTGGCATCCGAGAGAGTAGCCAACGGTACGGTAATAATTGCCGACAAGCAGACCGAAGGCCGTGGAAGAATGGGCAGAAGCTTTGAATCTCCGTCAGGAACGGGAATATATATGAGCCTTGTCCTCTATCCGGAATTCGGACTGGAATGCGCTCCGCTCATCACATCGGCAGCAGCCTGCGCAGTTGCCGAAGCTATCGACGAAGTATGCGGCTGTGATGTCAGCATAAAATGGGTCAACGACCTCTACCTCAACGGCAGAAAGATATGCGGAATACTCACAGAGGCTTCCCTGGGACTTGAAATGAAAAGCCTCGACCATGCTGTTATCGGCATTGGCGTAAACGTCAGAAGCGTCAGAAACGTTTTCGGCGAAGAACTGGGGAATATCGCAACATCCATCGAGGACGAAACAGGCGTGAAAGCCGACAGGAACGTGCTTTGCGGCGCTATGCTGAATAAGCTCGAACACTACCTCGGAATGGTGGAAAGCAGAGAATTCCTCAATGAATACCGCAGACGTGAACTGCTGACAGGCAATACCATTACAGCAAACGTGGGCGGCAATACCCTTACGGGAATGGCTATGGGTATCGACGATAACGCTAACCTTATCATAAAGCTTCCCGACGGCAAACTAAAAAAACTCGGCTCAGGCGAAGCCAGCCTGTGCCGTGTAAAGCAATAAATAACGTATCCCTCTGCGGTGAGGACAGTGATGACGATTATGAACTTATGTTCGGTGACTGTGGTCATATCTATTTCTGGATAAGGAAAAACGATCTTGCAGGGTGTAATTTTGATAATATCTGGTTGATTTTACAATGTAGCTGATACACATATAAAGAAAAGGCTGGAATAATATCCAGCCTTTCGTATTATGGAAAATCTTTTGGAATACCATATTTCAAATTGTCGTGTGCAGCCATAGAAACCCAAGAGAAATATTCAGGTAATCCATCTGCCCTTGTTAAATTTGATATATGTTGAAGAATTTCAGTGCATTTATCAGGATAAAAATGAAATAACAGACACGCAATATCTGCACGAATTGAAATACTTTCATCTTCTAAATACGGTAATAATTCATCCTGACGACCATCTTCAATTAATTTTCTTGCATACTTGCGCATTATCGTTAAGTATTTATTGTGCTGACTTATTGGCTTATGGTTTATTAAAATTTCTTCACGCTTTTTGGCTGAATCAAGAACATATTCTAAATCATCTTTTTTCATTTTATTCCTCCTTAAGAGCATCACCGCAGAGGGATACGTTATTTGTTACTTCATTCGTTTATGCACCATGGAGAAGATGCCGCCGAGGATTAGTTCGGCTGCGCCTGTGCAGAGGGCGATAAGTGCGAAAGTTCGCAGTCCGTAAGCGAGGATGTAGAACACTGCCTGCTGATTGAACACATATGCAAGGGCAGGTGCAAGGACTGAAGCGGCACCTATGAAGATCATAATAAAGCCCGAAGTTTTAAGTATGCCGCTGAAATAGGATGTGATATACTTTCCAAGACCGCCTACAGCAATGGCTGTCCAGATAAACAGAAGTGCCGTGATGATGAGGAATACTGCAATAGTCATAAACGAGAACAGGAATTTCAGATTTCTCAGGCTGAATCCTGCTGCACTTCCCCATTCAAAAATGCTCATATCGTCGCTGAATCCGTCATTTTCCAGATTCTGAGCCATGAACATATATTCATTGTCGGTCATGCTGTAGCCCCATTCTTCGATGGATGCCCTGTTATTGCCCTTGATGAAGTCGTAAACGAAGTCCTCGGCCGTGATGGAAGGATCGCTTCCCTTGCCGTCGATTATGTAGCTGAGGTAGCTGCCGACAGTACGTCCGAGATAGTCAACGAAATCGGTCCTGAGCATATAATTCCTGAAACTGCTTTCGGAAGCCATACCGCCTGTAGCGTTCTTGAATCCGAGAGAGCCGTAGATTGTATTGGAAAGCTCATTGCCGTCAAATTCCGAAGAAAGCAGAGTGTTGTCCTTTATCTTGTTGATATTGTTTCTGACGATATCGCCTGACAGACCCAGCTTGATGCAGAGCGTGAGACTGAATATCAGCAGAAAAGCTATGGCGAATACCGAGATGAGGAATGCGCTGAAAAGCCGTCCCTTGCCTATTTTCACAGGCTGAGGCTCACGGTGTACAGGTCTTTTCTGTACAGGCGGCGGAGGCACATTGTCGGTCTGATATCCGGGATAGGGCTCGCTGTAAGGCGGAGCATAAGGCTGCGGCTCATTGTATGGCTGAGGCTCGGGATAAGGCTCAGGCAGAGGCGGAGCGTACATTTCGTCCTCGACAGCGTCAAAGCTGATAGTGTCGCTGTTGTCGTTGAAGCTTTTGTTTCTTCTGTCTTCGGCAGGAGCACTTTCAGGACTGCCGCTGTATTCATTGAAAGGCATGAGGTCGTCGGTGTTTTCGGCCATATCGGAGTTGTAGAAAAAGTCACGGGAATTATCGGAAGGATGGCCGATCTCAGGAGATTCCGCACCGTATTCATTGATGAAAGCTTCCTGTAGTTCTTCTTCCGAGAGGAGCATAGTTGGTTCTTCGTCCTCTTTCAGAAAATCGGGGCCTGATGTGGGATTGACCACAGTTTCGGGCTCGCCGATACGGGCACCGCAGCCCGTACAGAAAACGGAATCATCATCTATTTCCATGCCGCATTTTAAGCAAAACATAAATTCATCCTCCTGTAAAAAAGGTCAATAACCATTATATAACAAAGCCCGTAACTTGTCAAGCAAGCTGCCGGCCGCTGAGCGAGCGGCGGCGCAATCACGATTCGCTTGCTGCGCTCGCTTACTCTGTACGTTGCGGTTACTCTGCTTTCGCTCACTGATACTTCTTGTTATGTATGGGAGAACGAAACGTCTGTAGGGGCCGCCTTTGGCGGTCCTCTGACAAAGCAATAACCACAAATGCCATGTAGGGGCGCACAGTGTGAGCCCTCAGATATCGCCTCTCCTTGGATACCTCCGTAGCACCATGTAGGGGCGCATTCCGTGCGCCCTCAGATAAAACCATAAACACGGTTAGAATCTGTAGGGGCTGGCGTCCCCGACAGCCCAGACCACAAGCAACATGAATCGCAACAACGGGACGTCGAGGACGCCGTCCCCTACATTTTTCATTCTCAATTCTCGCTGTCACTTCTTGTTCTGTAGGAGGAACGAAAAATTGTAGCGGCCGCCTTTTGCGGTCCTCTGATAACGCAATAACCACAAATGCCATGTAGGGGCGCACAGTGTGCGCCCTCAGATAAAACCATAAACACGGTTAGAATCTGTAGGGGCTGGCGTCCCCGACAGCCCACACCACAAGCAACATGAATCGCAACAACGGGACGTCGAGGACGCCGTACCCTACATTTTTCATTCTCAATTCTCGCTGTCACTTCTTGTTATGTATGGGCGAACGAACAATTTGTAGCGGCCGCCTTTGGCGGTCCTCTGACAACGCAATAACCACAAATGCCATGTAGGGGCGCACAGTGTGCGCCCTCAGATAAAACCGGATACCGTCTCCGATATCACCGCAAATACAAATTGACTTTGTATGGGAGAGAAAGGTTACAATTGGTTATCATGGAAATTACACTTTGGAAGAATTGTTGATTTCACGGAAAAGTCGTGCTATAATCAAGGCAACACCGCACAAAGCCCGCCTGATGGCTTTGCACTGAGAACCTGTCCACATAGTGATTCATGCACGTCTTTTCGTCAAATTTTGCCGGTGACTGCGTTAAAAATCCTTGAAGGGCGACAGCCCGTCGGCGGATTTTTGCCTTGTCACCGACAAAATTATGCCTGATAATCCGTACATTCACCCTATGTGGACAGGTTCTGAATCTGCGGACATATTCAGCACAAGCTTTGTGCGGTGTTGCCTCAAGAAAAACGGCTCCATTGGCGAAAGGATGATAAAAATGAACAGGAAAGTCAGTATAATTGCTTCAGTGATAACTGCTGTTGTCTGTCTGGGTGCAGGCGGTATGGCAGGCCACCACTATACAAAAATGCAGTACGATCAGGATATAGCTGACAGGAATGCTGTCCATGCTGAAAAGGTGCATCCATCAAGCGGCTCTTATACCGTGGAAAATGCCGTTGAAGCCGATATCCCCGAGACTGACGGAACTCCTGATATGCAGACTGTTGGAAGTGCCATAAAGGGAATGGTTCACGGCGACCTTACTCTCAGAAATATGTACACCGTGGTAAATGCCGTGGCTTTCGTGGCTGATAAGGCGACCGAACTTGCAGAAGCAGAGGCTAAAGTTGTAATAACCGAGGAGCAGGTAAGGACTTTCATTGAGCCTGCCGCCGAACTGGTAACACAGAATTACCGCTATACTTCCGCTGATACATATAAGAAATATCTGGATATCGACGGCTGGGCAGTGCCTTTCACGACCGATCAGACCGTGTTTACCTATAACGGAGTTATAAAGGCAGGCATCGACTTCAAGGCGATAGGCATAAAAGTTGACAACGATGCTCAGGTCATCACCGTTGAACTGCCCGAGCCTTACATAATTTCCCATGAAATAGACGAGAACAGCTTTCAGGTCTACGATGTGAAGAATTCTGTATTCACTGAAACTGCCATTGATGAATACACATCTCTCATTGCTGAACTGAAGCAGAAGCGTGAAGATGCTTACAATGCCGAGCCTGAGAACCGTGAGAACGTCATCAGCGGTGCGCAGACCGTAATTGAGGGTCTGCTGAACGCAGAGGGACTGCTCAAAGAGTACAACGTAGTATTCAGATAATTGCAATATTCCCCCGAAAACAGGCATAAATCGAGCAATATGACAAAAAAGCGGAAAAACTATCATTTTCCGCTTTATTTTTTTGGGGAAATGTAGTATAATATACTATGTGTAAGAATGTCTGCATTAATTATTACTCCGGCAATAAAATATCTTTAAAAGCCGACGAAGTAATTATCGGTATTTTTTTGCTGTATTAATAAATGATAAATTATTGAGGTGAACTATGACGGAAAAATATTCTCTGGGAATCGACGTCGGATCTACGACTGTCAAGACAGTTATCACAGACAGCTCAGGTGAAATTATATATTCAAAATATCAGCGCCACCTTTCAAAGGTAAAGGAGACTGTGACGGATCAGCTGAAGATCATACAGGCTGACTACCCCGAGGCTGAATTTACTGTATGCATCACAGGCTCGGCAGGTCTCGGTCTGGCTAATTCTGCCGATATCCCCTTTGTACAGGAGGTCCACGCTGCTTTCCTCGCTGTAAAGCAGAAGCAGCCTGATGCTGATGCTGTTATCGAACTGGGCGGTGAGGATGCCAAGATCATTTTCCTGACAGGCGGTGTGGAACAGCGTATGAACGGTTCATGTGCAGGCGGTACGGGAGCTTTCATTGACCAGATGGCAACTCTTCTCGGTATCTCCGCTGACGAACTGGATGAGCTTTCAATGCACTCACAGAAGATATATCCCATAGCTTCACGCTGCGGAGTATTCGCTAAATCGGACATACAGCCTCTCCTTAATCAGGGTGCCCGCCGTGAGGACGTTGCTGCAAGTATCTTCCAGGCAGTTGTTGACCAGACCGTATCAGGTCTCGCTCAGGGACGTACTATCGAGGGAAAAGTCCTTTTCCTCGGCGGTCCGCTGTTCTTCCTGAAGGGACTGAGAAAGGCTTTCGTGAACACTCTCGGTCTCGACAACGAACACGCAGTTTTCCCTGATGAAGCTCCTGTTTTCGTAGCATACGGCTGTGCTGTCTATGCGGCCGATGCCGAGAAAGCATATCATATAGAGGATATTATAGATAAGGTGGAAAATGCCCGAACATCCGATAATATCGTAACAGGCGAGCCGCTTTTCAATTCTCAGACCGAGTATGACGAATTCATCGACCGCCACAAGCAGTGCGACCTGGGTTATGCCGATATACGTACATATGAGGGCGACGCTTACCTCGGTATCGACGCAGGCTCGACTACCACAAAGCTGGTGCTGATAACCGATGACGGAAGGATACTCTACCATTACTACGCTTCAAATCAGGGTCAGCCGCTGGACAAGATCTCCGAGCAGCTCAAGGTCATCTACAATGCTATGAACCCTGCTATTACTATAAAGGGTTCAGCTGTTACAGGCTACGGTGAAGATCTGATAAAGGCAGGACTTTCCATCGACCACGGCATAGTTGAAACAGTTGCCCACTTCAAAGCCGCTTCCTATTTCTGTCCCGATGTTGATTTCATCATAGATATCGGCGGACAGGATATCAAGTGCTTCAAGATAAAGAATCAGACCATCGACAGCATTATGCTGAATGAAGCCTGTTCTTCGGGATGCGGTTCGTTTATACAGACCTTTGCTATGGCTCTGGGATACGATATCGCCGAATTCTCACAGCTGGGACTTTTCGCTCAGCACCCCGTTGACCTGGGCTCACGCTGTACGGTATTCATGAACAGCTCAGTAAAGCAGGCTCAGAAGGACGGCGCTACTGTTGAGGATATCTCGGCAGGTCTGTCATCTTCAATCATCAAGAACGCTATATATAAGGTAATACGTGCAAATTCTCCTGATGAACTGGGTAAGAATATAGTCGTACAGGGCGGTACATTCCTCAACGATGCTGTTCTCCGTTCATTTGAAAAGGAACTTGGCAGAAACGTTATCCGTCCTGCAATATCGGGACTTATGGGCGCTTTCGGATGTGCCCTCTACGCCAAGGAGAAAGCAAAGGACGAGCCTTCAAAGATAATCTCAAAGGAAGAACTTGCTTCATTCGCCTATACTTCACGCTCTGCACAGTGCGGCGGCTGTACCGCTCACTGTCAGCTCAACATCATCAGCTTCGGACAGGGCAGGAAGTTCATCTCGGGCAACCGCTGCGAAAAGGGCGGCGGCATAAAGGTGAAGAACAAGATACCCAACCTTTACGAATACAAATACGACAGCCTTCTCAACCTCGTCAAGACTCATCAGCCCAGGAAATACCGTGGAGTTGTGGGACTTCCCCTTGCTCTCGGATTCTATGAACAGCTTCCTTTCTGGCATATGCTTTTCACTTCCCTGGGATTCAGAGTTGTGATATCAGGCGAAAGCTCCCGTGAAGTCTACTACAAGGGACAGCACACCATTCCGTCGGATACTGTCTGCTACCCTGCAAAGCTGACTCACGGCCATATAGAGAATCTTCTCGACAAGAAGGTGGATTTCATATTCTACCCCTGCATGAGTTACAATATAGACGAGGGCGGAAGCGATAACCACTTCAACTGTCCTGTAGTAGCATACTATCCCGAGCTTCTTCTTGCCAATAACCCGAGGCTCAACAATGAGAACTTCATCCACCCCTACATTGACCTCAACATCCGCAAGAATGTCATAAAGGTGCTGGGACAGGCTCTGAAAAAGTACAACATCAAGGGACGCATCCCTGCCGCTGTGGATGCCGCATATGAGGCGCTTTCACGCTATCAGAACGACATATCCGCAAAGGCAAGGGAGATAATCGAACAGGCCCGTGCAGAGGGACGTAATATCATAGTCCTCGCAGGCAGACCCTACCACGTTGACAAGGAGATAAACCACGGTATACATAAGCTTATCACAAGTCTGGGAATGGCAGTTATCACCGAGGACAGCGTTGCACATCTGGCACGTACTCCCGAACTGGGCGTACTGAACCAGTGGACTTACCATTCGAGACTTTACCGTGCGGCGCAGTATGTTACAACTCAGCCCGATATGCAGCTGATACAGCTTGTATCATTCGGCTGCGGAATCGATGCCGTAACAGGTGACGAGGTGAGAAACATCCTCGAAAGCCACGGCAAGCTTTATACTCAGCTGAAAATAGACGAGATAAACAACTTAGGTGCGGCACGTATCAGACTGAGAAGCCTTGTAGCCGCCATCGGCCGCTGAGCGAGCGGCGGCGCAGTCACGATACGCTCGTAAACTCGCTTACTTCTTGCAAAACGATGAGTTTCAGGTCGCTCGCCGGCTTGCTTTGTAGGGAGCACACAGTGTGCGCCCTCGGATAAAACCATAAACACGGTTAGAATCTGTAGGGGCCGCCTTTGGCGATCCTCAGGTATATAATCTTATATAATCTAAAGTGATAGAACCTATGTAAGGGCGGATATCATCCGCCATCCTCACACCACAGGCAACATGAATCACAGCAATGGAACGGCGAGGCGCCGTTCCCTGCGATGTTCTATCCGCATTTATTGGGTTATCGGAGGACGGCCAAAGGCCGCCCACTGCATTTTCAATTCTCAATTCTCCATTCTCAATTCTCAAAAAGGGAGGTTTTTATGCCTGACTATCCAAAATTTACCGAGGAAATGATAAAAACTCATACTATCCTCGTTCCCGATATGCTGCCCGTGCACTTCAAGATGCTCATTGCCATTTTTGAAGCCGAGGGCTACAAGCTTGAACTTTTACAGAATGATTCCCGTGCAGTTGTGGATGAGGGACTGAAAAACGTTCACAACGATGCCTGCTATCCTGCGCTTCTTGTAATAGGACAGTTCATGGATGCGCTGAACAGCGGAAAGTACGATCCCGACAAGACTGCTCTGCTCATCACTCAGACAGGCGGAGGATGCCGTGCTTCCAACTACATCCACCTGCTGAGAAAGGCTCTTGCAAAGAATTATCCCCAGGTGCCTGTATGCTCACTGAACTTCAGCGGCCTTGAAAAAGACAGCGCTTTCAGGATAACAGCTCCCATGTTCCTGAAAATGCTCTATGCGGTGCTTTACGGCGATCTGCTCATGACCTGCTACAACAAGTGCAGAGCCTATGAGATAAACAAGGGCGAAGCTCAGAAAATGCTGGATAAGTGGCAGAGAAGAATAGGCAATATCTTCCGCAAGGGCAGCAAGATGTTCCTGCGCACCAAGAAGATATACACCGATATACTCAACGATTTCGCTTCGATACAGCTCAGTGACGAGAAGAAGGTACGTGTGGGCATAGTGGGAGAGATATACGTAAAGTATTCGCCTCTCGCCAACAATCACCTTGAGGACTTTCTCATTTCCGAGGGCTGTGAGCCTGTAGTGCCTTCACTTCTGGAATTTGTAATGTACTGCGCTGTGGGAACATTCAACGATGCGAAGATATACGACCATGTAACAAAGCAGTCCATCTTCAACAAGATAGGCTATGACCTTATCTACGCAAAGCAGAAGGAACTCATATCCGTGATGAAAAAGCAGGGAAGCTTCGAGCCTCCCCATGATTTCGAGCATCTCCGCAAGCTTGCGGACAAGTACATAAATCAGGGCGTAGTAATGGGCGAGGGATGGCTCATTCCTGCTGAAATGGCGGCACTGGCAAAGTCTGGCGTTGAGAATATAATCTGCGCTCAGCCGTTCGGCTGTCTGCCTAATCATATCGTGGCAAAGGGAATGTCAAGAGCGATAAAGCAGGATAATCCCAATGCGAACATAGTAGCTATCGACTACGACCCCGGCGCTACCCGTGTAAATCAGGAGAACCGCATTAAGCTCATGCTGGCCAATGCAAAACTGTAAACCATGAGATATACCGTTAATTTCGCTGACCTCCTGCTGGAAATGGATATAATCCTGCTTTCGGAGGAACCTGACCCCGAACTTGATTATGCTGATATCAGGCTCTTTGCGGAATATACCGATATCCGCTCCCAAATGGCTGTGACCGGGGAGGCAGTCAGCAGATTCGCCAAAGACATTGAGAGGCTGTTCAGGGAAAACTACAGATATGAGCCTGTCACCGATGTCAGGGCAGAACTTACCGATGGCAGGCAATACATAAGATTTGAACATGACAGCGCCATAGATGTAAGGTTCTCTGCAAAGCTGATACAAAACGGTACAGAAGCTGAATTTGAAAAAGATATCCCTACGCTGAGTATCGAACAGCTGACAGATGCTCTTGATATATACCGATAGCAAGCATATAATATGAAAATCCGTGCATACTAATGCTGAGGTGATAGTATGCACGGATTGGAAACTTCTCTTGAAAAAAGCATAGACAAGATAAAGCGCATTTCGGGCGGTTCGTCGGATGTGCTGGTAAACAGGTTCGTTACAGGCGGCATAAGCTGTGCCCTCATCTGCTGTGACGGTATGGCATCTTCTTCCGTGATGTCTGAACTTATATTTGAGCCGATAACCGGAATATCGGCAAAAAATGACGCTCCTGAGCTGTTCCACCATATCAGCGGGGAGCTTCTTCTTTCTGTGGACCGTCCCGAGGTAAGGGACTATCCCACTCTTTTCCGCCTGATCCATTCGGGATTTGCGGTGCTTCTCGCTGAGGGCGTGGACTGCGGGCTCGGCTTCGGTGTACAGGGCTACGCTTCACGGGGAGTGCAGGAGCCTTCGGGCGAGGGAAATATTATGGGCGCTCATGAGGGCTTTACCGAGACTGTCCGCACCAATATGTCGCAGATTCGCAGACGGCTGAAAAGTCCCGAACTGGTCATGGAAATGATGATAAAGGGAAGCAAAAGCAATACCGATATATGCCTTTGCTACATGAAAGACCGTGTGCCGCCTGCGCTTATGGAAAGGATAAGGCGCTCACTGGACAGAACCGACCTTGAAGCTGTCCTCACTACAGGCTATCTCCGCCCCTTTACCGAGGAAAAGCGGTACAGGATATTCAACACCACAGGCACTACCGAGCGCCCCGATGTGCTTTGCTCTAAGCTTATCGAGGGAAGAGTTGCAATTCTTGTGGACGGTATCCCCTATGCCATAGTCATCCCGAGGCTGTTCTGCGAGAATTTCCAGACCCTTGACGACTATGCCTACAAGCCTTACTATGCGGTATTCATACGCTGGCTGAAGTATTCCGCATTTCTTCTGGCTGTGTTTCTTCCTGCGTTGTATACGGCGATAGTGATGTATCACCCCGAACTTCTCAACAGCACTCTGCTGATGATACTGGTGGATGCCGAGAAGGAAGCGCCGCTGTCGATACTGACCGAAGCGCTGTTCGTACTGCTGATGTATGAGATAATACGTGAAGCAGGAGTGCGCCTTCCTAAGCCTACAGGTGGAGCAGTCAGCATCATCAGCGGACTTATCATAGGCGATGCCGCCGTAAAATCGGGGCTTGTCAGCACTCCTCTGCTTACGGTCACAGCCCTTGCGGTGCTGGGGGGACTGGTAGTTCCCGATATAGCGCCGCAGATAACGGTGCTTCGCTTTTTGTTCCTGCTTGCAGGAGGAATGTTCGGACTTTTCGGCATAAGTCTGCTTTCCTGTGCGGTGCTTGCAAACGTCTGCGCATCCGAGAATTACGGATTCCCCTATACAGCGCCCTTTTCGCCGTTCAAAGCGTCAGGCATGGCGGATACGGCTGTGCGTGAAGGCATGGAGAAACTGCAAAGCCGTGGCTTTACTGTGGAGGAATACCATGAATAGTATAACTTCTCCTCAGCTTGCGGCAATGCTGGTGATATCGGATATATTCGCTCTTGTGTGCTATAATGGCGGACTTTCCGCATATACGGCGGTGGGACTTGCTTTCGGTATCGGCTTGCAATATGTCATGGTCATGCCATTGGTAAAAGCTGCCGACAAGGGGAAAACTCTCCCGAAATCGGTGAAATTCCTGCTTGCTGTGGGAATTGTGCTGTGGGGCGGTGCTTTGCTGGGAGGACTGTGGAAAGCCGCAGACATCACATTCGTCCCCTATGAAAATGCAGGCGGATTCCCGGGCAAACTGGAGATAACCGCAATGGTGGCGGCAGTCAGCCTTTATGTGGCATACGAGGGCACAAAAGCGGCGGCACGTTCGTCGCTGATAGCCGCATTCACAGGTGTAATCTTCCTGCTGGCCGATCTTATAAGCGGCATGAGGCCGTCGAATTTCGGCAATATTTCGCTGTCGGCGCAGTACGGCACATTCATGGACGGGCTTCGTTTAAGCTTTCTCAGCGGCGGAAGTCTCATCGCATTCATCGCACTTCTTCCCTGTGTGCGGGGAAGTAAAAACAAAGCGGCGGCGATGTACTTCCTGTGCAGAGGGATACTCTCTGCGGCTGTGGTCATGACGGCGGTGCTGGTCACGGGAGGTATAATGGATACCGCTGACTTCCCTGTTATAATGTCGGCACAGCTTTCACAGCCTTTTTCCTCACAGCGTATCGATGCACTTTTCCTCATACTGTTTGCGGTTTTCGGAGTTTTCACCATTACAGTACAGGTGATGACTGCCGCATTTCTTGCAGGAGAGATATTCAGCCGCTTCAGGCGTTGGCGGCGTACAGCGGCGATAGCACTTTCTCTGCTTGCTATGGGACTTTTCACAGGCTGTACCTCAACGGGACAGGTAAGCGACAAAAGCTATGTCAGATGCTTGGGCACTGACGGAAAAACCGTGACGCTGTCTTTTTTCTCCGATGAACGTATCATCACCGCCGAGGGGGAAGATATCAGCAGTGCCCTTGCAGAAGCGGAGATAACAGCAGGCAGACCCGTGGTCACAGGTTTCACGGAACTCATGATCCTCGGAGACTGCGACAGAAAGGCAGTTCTGGAGGATATGCTGAAAGAATGGAAGGTTTCGCCCTCATGCATGGTGATGTACAGCGGCGATCCCGAATTTACTATAAAGAATACCGATCCCTCTCTGCTTGAAGGCAGACTGAAGGAAGCGGTCAGACAAGGAAAAGCCCCGAGGTGTGATATCGTCACGGTTCTCGGGAATATGCAGGAATAACGGTACAGCCGCCGCAATGGCGGTCTGTCCTGTCTTTTGGAGGTCAAACATGATTAAAACCAGAAACGGCAAAACCATCGTAACTAATCAGGCACAGAACAAACTTCTGAAAGTGCTGTACGGTTCGGCAGGCGGACGAGTGCTCCTAAAGGGACTTACCGCACCTCCGCTTTCCCGTGCGGCAGGAAAATTCATGGACTCACCGCTGTCAAAGCCGCTGATAAAGAGGTTCATAGCCTCAAGCGGCATTGATACTTCACAGTATATAATGTACGATTTCCGCTCCTACAACGACTTCTTCACACGTATAGTCAAGCCTGAGATGCGTCCTGTTGACTTTGTCCCCGAACATCTCATCAGCCCCTGCGACTCAAAACTGACGGTGCATAAGATAGGGAAAAACAGCATTTTCCGCATAAAGGGTTCACGCTACAGAGTTTCCGATCTTGTGGGAGACAGCGCACTTGCCGAAAAGTACAGCGGCGGCTACTGCCTTATCTTCCGCCTTGAAGTGGACGATTATCACCGCTACTGCTACATAGACAACGGCACGAAATCACGCAATATCCACATAAACGGCGAACTTCACACCGTTAATCCCATAGCGCTGGGAAGATATAATATCTACAAGCGCAACAGCCGTGAGTACACTATTCTGCACACCGACAACTTTGGCGACGTTGTGCAGGTGGAAGTCGGCGCTATGATGGTGGGAAGAATAGTAAATCACGACGGCGAATCCGCCATCAGACGAGGCGAAGAAAAGGGAATGTTCGAGTTCGGCGGTTCGACTATAGTCATGCTTTTCGAGAAAGACACCATAACCGTTGACAAGGACATACTCCGCAATTCTGCAAAAGGCGACGAAACCGTGGTAAAGCATGGCGAGAAGATCGGCTGCGCTGATCGCTGAAAAAGGCCGCACTTAACCGTGGTGCTCGTATAGCAACTTTATGCGTGTCTATTGAGGAAAACCCTTTTGAAAAAGGGTTCTTCCTCAAACTCCTTTCCTAAAACTTTCAGTATTAATTTTTGCCCATTATAGGGCGCACACCAGTAAAGTAATAATTTTTCATTTCTTTCAAGTGCGCCCTATAATGGGCAAAAATTCTATTAAAAGTCTTTGGAAGGGGGTACGGGGGAGAACCTTTCCTCAGAAAGGTTTCCCCCGATAAATACATATAAAGCTGCTGTAAGAGTACAGCGGTTAAGTGCGGCCTTTTTCCGAATAGCTGCTTACCGTCACTTAAATCTTCAAAATTTGGCACATAAATGAATTGACATTGATTTGCCTTAGTGATATAATAAAATGTGTATGTGCGGACGATATCCGTGCATAAACTATATGGTAAACAACAGATTTGGAGATAGTACATTGATTAAAACAGTTAACGGTTTGAAGATAAATTATGAGGAGAAAGGCGAAGGAGACCTTATAGTCCTTCTGCATGGCTGGGGAAGCAATATCACTCTTTTTGCCAACCTCATCGACCTCCTCTCAAAGAAATATAAAGTCGTGGCTATGGATATGCCCGGCTTCGGAAAAAGTGAAGAACCCAAGGAACCATGGGACGTAAGCGCATATGTGCAGTTCGTCATCGACTTTCTCAAAGACTACGATACAAAGGAAGTCATGCTCCTCGGTCACAGCTTCGGCGGCAGAGTCATCATAAAGATGCACAGCCTGCCTGAGCTTCCTTTCAAGGTGACAAAGGTGATGCTTGTGGACAGCGCAGGCATCATGCCGCCCAAGTCCAACAAGAAAAGTTTCCGCACCTACTATTATAAAGTGGGAAAGGCAATACTCTCAACGGGTATCGTTCAGAAACTTGCTCCCGACGCTCTGGAAAACTTCCGCAAGAAGATGGGAAGCGCCGACTATGCCGCAGCTTCACCTATGATGAGACAGGTCATGGTCAAGGTGGTAAACGAGGACTTAGAGCCTTATCTGCCGAATATAAAGTGTCCCACACTTCTCGTATGGGGCGTAAACGATACTGCGACACCTCTTTCCGACGGTGAAAAGATGGAGAAGCTCATCCCCGATGCCGGACTTGTCAAGCTGGAAAATGCAGGACATTACTCCTTCCTTGAACAGCAGTTCACATTCAACCGTGTAATGTGCTCATTCATGAAGATAGATGAGTAAATAGTTGTAGGGAACGCCGCCCTCGGCGTTCCACAGTTAACGTAACAAATAACAATTCCATATTTATTACATGAACGAATTATATGTCAATATCATTTATTGATTATTGCATATTTGTAAGGTTCAATACGGAACGCCGAGGGCGGCGTTCCCTACAGATTAAGGAGTTTGGATATGTATACAGTTTTATGGATAGTTTTCGCCGCAGTGGCGCTTATCGGGATAATTTTATACGGGCTGAGGGAATTTCATATGCTTCAGCTCAATGGCTACAAGCTGCCCGAACATTCATGGTGGATGAAGAAGAACAAAAGACGCTATCTCTATCCCGGTCTGCTGTTCGTTCTTCAGTTCGGACTGCTTTTTCTGAAAGGCAAGGCAGCTTTCACAGTTGGCGTTATAGTGCTTGCTCTGCTCAATGCAGTGTTCATCAGCGTATACAAGCCGGGCAGGAAGTTCAAGAAGCCTTTCAAGTATACCGCCCGTGTCAAGCGTATGCTGACCACATTCGGAATACTTATTGCGATATTTTATTTAATTGCAATTATCAAGGGAAAGACATTTGCACAGGTAGATGCTGTCAGCGGCGGCTACGAAGAAGTGCACTGGTTCAGAACAGCTTTACCCTATATCATAGTCAGCTCTGCACTTTACCTGACAGCGGTTCTCGTTCCGCTTTCAAATATCATCAACAAGCCGATAGAGACAGCTATCAACAACTGGTACATCAACGACGCAAAGCGCATCCTCGGCGAGTGTCCCACGCTTCACAAAGTCGGCATCACAGGAAGCTACGGCAAGACCAGCATGAAGTTCTATCTTGACGAACTTCTCAACTCAAAGTACAACACACTGAAAACCCCCGAGAGCTTCAACACTCCCATGGGCGTTACAATAACTATCAGAAACTATCTGAAGCCCACCCATGAGTATTTCATCTGCGAGATGGGCGCAAGACGAGTTCACGAAATAAAGGAACTCTGCGACATAGCAGAGCCGCATGACGGTATCATCACTTCTGTCGGCCCTCAGCACCTTGAAACTTTCGGCTCTATCGAAAACGTGCTGAATACCAAGTTCGAGCTTGCCGACTGCGTAAAGAAAAAGGGCGGAAAGATATACCTCAACGGCGACAATGAACTTATCCGCAAGAAAGCCCCCGAGTACGAAGGTGCCATCCTTTACGGACTTCAGGAGGGCAACGATTACCGTGCTACTGATATATCGGTATCTTCAAGAGGTACTGAGTTCACAGTTACTGCTCCCGGCGGCGAGAGCCACAGATTCTCCACAAAGCTTCTGGGCGAGCACAATGTACAGAACGTTCTCGGCGCTATCGCCTACGCTCACGGCACAGGCATACCGCTTGAAAAGCTGACACTTCCCGTTAAGCGCATACAGGCTGTACCTCACCGTTTACAGCTTCTCGACAAGGGCAATGGCCTTACATTCATCGACGACGCTTACAACTCCAACCCCAGCGGATGCCGTGCGGCACTGGCTGTACTGGAACTTTTCGATGCCTGCCGTATACTGGTTACTCCCGGTATGGTCGAGCTTGGCGCAAAGCAGGAGGAACTGAACTTCGAGTTCGGTCAGGAAGCCGCAAAGTCATGCGATTACATCGTCCTTGTGGGCAAGGAACAGACAAAGCCCATCTACAACGGTATCAAGGACGCAGGCTACGATATGAACAATGTTTACGTTGCTGATGGTCTCGGCGATGCCCTTGCAAATGTTCAGGCATATCAGACCGACAAGAAAAAGGTTGTCCTCTTAGAGAACGACCTCCCTGACAACTATTGAGCCGCTGAGTAGGGGGCGGATATAATCCGCCCGTGCCTTAAATGTGATTATCCTTTTGGGCGGATAATATCCGCCCCTACAACATATTTTACGTATATTTAAAGGAGTTTTTTACTATGAAGATCAATCTTGCAGTACTTTTCGGCGGAAGAAGCGTCGAGCATGAAGTTTCCGTAATTTCCGCAGTTCAGGCAATGGCAAGCATCAATAAGGAAAAATATAACATCATCCCTGTATATATGACAAAGAAAAGCGAATTCTACACCAGCGAGAAAATGTTTGATATCAACAGCTTCAAGGATATCCCCGCTCTCCTTGCTGAGTCAACAGAATGTGTATTCGTAAGAAGCGAAGGCAAGGTACAGCTGGTTCGCCAGAAGATAAAGAAGTTCGGCTCAAATCTTATTTCTGATGTGGATATCGCATTCCCTATCGTTCACGGTACAAACGTTGAGGACGGCGCTCTCCAGGGCTACCTCCAGACTCTTGACCTGCCATACGTAGGCTGTGATGTTCTTGCATCAGCTGTGGGCATGGACAAATATGTCATGAAGATATTGCTCAAGGAAGCAGGATTCCCTGTGCTTGACTGCTGCCGCTTCTCATCATATGAGATCGACGACATGGATAATATGATCGCTCAGGTAGAAGCTAAATTCGGCTACCCTGTTATCGTTAAGCCTATCAATCTCGGTTCAAGCGTCGGTATATCAAAGGCTAAGGACCGTGACGGACTTATCAACTCCATCGAGGAAGCTTTCCAGTTCGCAGACCGCATACTCGTTGAGCCTGCTGTAGTTCAGCTGAAGGAGATCAACTGCTCAGTCGTAGGTGACAGCGAGGAAGCAGAGGCATCTGTATGCGAAGAGCCTGTACAGGCAAGCAGCGATGAGATACTCAGCTACGATCAGAAGTACAAGGGCGACGGCGGCAAGAACGGTTCAAAGAGCGGCGGCGGAAGCAAGGGCATGGCTACTCTCAAGAGAAAGATCCCTGCTGAGATAACTCCCGAACAGGATGAATTCATCCGCAGGACCGCAGTTGACGCATTCCGTTACCTGGGCTGCAACGGCGTTACACGTATCGACTTCATGATAGATATGGCTACAGACAAGGTATACATCAACGAGATAAACACTATCCCCGGTTCACTGGCATTCTACCTCTGGGAACCTAAGGGCGTGAAATATCCCGAACTGCTGGAGCGTCTCATTCAGCTTGCACTGAAGCGCTACAGACAGTCCGAGAAGATAAGCTATACATTTGACACAAATATCCTCTCAATGGGCGGAAGCTTCGGTTCAAAGGGAAGCAAGAGATAAACAGTCCGTCATGATATAGGTGGAGGATATGAGGAGATTCAGTTTCATACCAAAAGCAGAGCTGATGAGCGAGGAATTACAGTACACCAAAAAGCCTTTCGGAAAGAAGGAGTCCCTGCTTATTTTCGGTTTATTTATAGTAGCCGTATTTGCAATGATGTCCATCTTATTACTTACCGGACATTACTGGGTAATCTTTTTCATGCTTGGTCTGATATCTTTATCAATTGGTATCTACTCTTTCAAGTTACAAAGCAGGCTGGGCGATCTGCTATTTATAGCAGTCGGAGCGCTTATGATGTATTGGGCGATAGAACTTTCATTCGGGGATAAAGAACCTGTATTTTTCAGGAATATTGCGGTAATAACTATCGTGATCATCGCAGTATTCCTGATGATCATCCCGCTGGTACGCCGCATCTTCCTTGTGAAGAGAGCGGAAAGATGTACAGTGGATGTCAAAGCCATGCTGAACGACGGTCAGAAAGACATTGATTTCAGCGAAGAGCTGCCAGTGCCGACTGCATATGTAAACAAAGACGGCGAGACAGTTATTAAAAATATTGGCATCGGCACCAAAGGCTATGAGTATATCTACAGCTACAACGGAAACAGATACATCGTAAGAATGGCTCCCTCCAGGAGAGATAAAATGTACAGTCAGTACGGCAGACAACTGAAAATGAAGATAGTCCCCGATCAGCCCGAGAATTATTTCCACGCAGGTGTTCTGGGCTATATACCGCTTGGCAGCTTCATTTTCAGAGAGATAGTGTGTGCCGCTGTTGTTGCGTTTCTGATATGGAAATTCTGCATATAACGCCAAAAGGCTTTATATATCATTTATTTCAAAAAAAGGAGTGTTAGCAATGACCGAAAAAGAAAAACAGCAGGCGGGCGAGCTTTTCGACCCGAAAGACCGTGAACTCGTAACAGAGCGTATCAACGCAAACAAGCTCTGTGAAGAGTACAACAACATCACTTACAATGACTTCCAGAAAAGAGAACGTCTCTTCAACAGGATCGTTTCACTCAAGGGCGATAACGTTCTTGCAGAACCCGGATTCAGATGTGATTACGGCTACAACATAATCATCGGAGATAATTTCTTCGCTGAGCGTAACTGTATGATCTACGACAGCGCAGAAGTAGTATTCGGCGATAACGTCTTTATCGGTCCGAACTGCACTATCTATACTATCTCACGTCCTAAGGACGCTGAGCAGAGAAATCAGGGCCTTATGCTGGCTAAGCCAATAAAGATCGGAAGCAACGTTGATATCGGCGCTAATGTTACTATCCTCGGAGGAGTTACTATCGGCGACAATGTTGTTATATCAGCAGGCAAGATCGTCGATAAGGACGTTCCCTCGGATTCTGTTATATAATGAAACAACTCAAAAGAGACATCCTTGATCTGATAACGGCTATCCATGCGGACGGCCGTTTCGATGATGAAGTATGGGCAAGGATATGCAGCACCATTGAGTCTGCTTCCGATGAGTGGAAAAAGACGGGGAATGTTCCCTGTTCGGTGGTCCCGTTTCTCATTGACCTTGCTTCGGAACTATCGGGCGGCAGCCGCTTTGTGGACGATGAAACTGCCGAAAAGACCGAGGATGCCTCTATTTACCTTAACACAAAACTTATGCCGCCTCTGTTGACAGAAGAGGACTACGAACTATAGAAAGAAGGCTGACCCATGAATACCCTGCATTTCCGCTATGCAGTAGAGATCGAAAAGACACGTTCCATTACCCAAGCAGCTGAGAATCTTTACATGGCTCAGCCCAACCTCAGTAAAGCTATCAAGGAACTTGAAACTACCCTGGGAATAACCATATTCCGCCGTACATCAAAGGGCGTTATCCCCACGGATCAGGGTATGAAATTCCTCAGCTATGCAAAGCAGATACTCATACAGCTTGACAATATGGAGGCTATACATTCTCCCGACAAGCCGAGAAACAACAAGCTGAGGATATCCGTGCCGAGAGCGGGATATATCTCAAAGGCATTCTCCGAGCATATCGCTACTATGGACGACCCCGACGATATGGAGGTATTCTTCTGCGAGACAAACTCCCTCCGTACCATAGAGAATGTCCGTGAAAACGGCTACGACTTCGGTATAATCCGCTATAATACCGTCCATGAGAAGTATTTCACCGACTTCCTCGCTGAAAAAAATCTGGACGGCAAACTGCTCTGGGAATATGAGATGCTGGCTGTAATGTCTGTCGAGCACCCCTGCGCAGATGCGGAGGTAATCACATATTCCGACCTTTCAAGCGTTTACACTGAGCTTGGACAGGGCGACGAAGCAGTTCCCTATGTATCAGGGGCTATCGAGAAGCTTTACGCTTCAAACCGTCCTGCTGATGTGCCTGTGAAGAAGGTCTACACCTACGACAGAGGAAGCTCTATCGACTTCCTGCTGACCGTACCCACAGCCTTTATGCTGGATTCGCCCGTACCTGCCAGCCTTTGCGGAAAATATGGCCTTGTGCAGAGGAAATGCGAATTCAAGGACAACAGCTACAAGGACATGATAATCTACGCTTCGGGACACAAGCTTTCGGAAAATGAGCTGAAACTGGTGAACCGCCTCTACGAAGTAAGGAATGAAGCGGCATTCGGAGAGTATAAATAAACTATTCCGCAACGGAATATGATTATTCCGAAATGTATATGGCGGAGTTCTGCTGCCTGAACAGTTCAAAAAGTCGGTCACTGACCGACTTTTATTTTTATACCCTGATTTTGTGCCGTGATTCTGTATAATACTGGGAAATTATTCATATAGTAAATACTGTATTTGGTCCTTACGATATCGATAACGGAATATCGATATTCCGCTGTTATATTTGTGCAACATACCTTTATGTGATATAATATTAAATATATCACGGCAGTATATCATCGCTCTTACTCTGTCAATGGCGACAGACCGGAGTTTACTGCTAATCTATCGTAAAGAAGGTATGGACAATGTTTGAAATTCTCGAAAAAAGAAGCCTTAATCCTACCGTTACTCTTATGACCGTAAGTGCGCCAAGAGTAGCTAAAAAGGCTGAACCGGGTCAGTTCATCATCCTCAGGACTGATGAGGACGGCGAGCGTATACCGCTGACTATCGCTGACTTTGACCGTGAAAAGGGTACAGTTACCATCATTTTCCAGATAGTAGGTGCTACTACAGAAAAGCTCAACCACCTGAATGAAGGCGAATGTCTCCACGATTTCGTAGGACCTCTCGGCCGTGCTACCGAGACAGAGGGACTGAAAAAAGTCGCTGTCGTAGGCGGAGGCGTAGGCTGTGCTATCGCTTATCCCGTAGCCAAGAAACTCCATTCTCTCGGCGTAGAGGTTCATTCTATCGTCGGTTTCAGAAATAAAGACCTCGTTATCCTTGAAGACGAATTCAAGGCCGCTTCATCAAAGTTCGTGCTTATGAGCGATGACGGTACAGCAGGCGAAAAGGGCCTTGTTACCGATGCTCTCAAGAAGCTCATCGAAAGCGGTGAGAAGTACGACAGAGTTATCACTATCGGTCCTCTTATCATGATGAAGTTCGTCTGTCGTCTCACTAAGGAGTACGAGATACCCACTGTTGCTTCCATGAACCCCATCATGATCGACGGCACAGGTATGTGCGGCGGATGCCGTCTTACCGTAGGCGGCGAGACAAAGTTCGCCTGTGTTGACGGTCCTGAGTTCGACGGCCACCTCATAGACTTCGATGAAGCTATGGCAAGAGGCGCTATGTACAAGGATTTCGAGCGCCATGCCCACGAGGAGACCTGCAATCTGTTCAAGGAGGTAAAGTGATATGCCTAATATGTCTCTTAAAAGAAATGAAATGCCCGTTCAGGAGCCTGATGTAAGAAACAAGAACTTCAAGGAAGTCGCTCTCGGTTATACCGAACAGCAGGCTATCGACGAAGCTCAGCGCTGTCTGAACTGTAAGAACAAGCCATGTACAGGCGGATGTCCCGTACAGATAGATATACCTGCATTCATCGCAGAGGTAGCAAAGGGTGACTTTGCTGCTGCTTATGATATAATCACAAAGTCAAGCTCACTTCCTGCTGTCTGCGGAAGAGTATGTCCTCAGGAAACACAGTGCGAGAGCAAGTGCGTAAGAGGCATCAAGGGCGAGCCTGTTGCTATCGGCCGTCTTGAAAGATTCGTTGCTGACTGGCACAACGCTCAGCCTGAGACTGCTGTGAAGAAGCCTGCTTCAAACGGCCACAAGGCAGCTGTTATCGGTTCAGGCTCGTCAGGTCTTGCCTGTGCAGGCGACCTTGCAAAGAAGGGCTACGATGTTACTGTATTCGAGGCTCTCCACGTTGCAGGCGGCGTTCTCTCCTACGGTATCCCTGAGTTCCGTCTCCCCAAGACTATCGTTCAGAAGGAGATAGAGGGACTTAAAGCTCTCGGCGTAAAGGTAGAGACAAATACTGTTGTGGGCAGAACTATGTCCATCGACGAACTCATGCAGGAGGAAGGCTTTGAGTCTGTATTCATCGGCTCAGGCGCAGGACTCCCACGCTTTATGAATATCCCAGGCGAGAACCTCAACGGAGTTTACTCCGCTAACGAGTTCCTCACACGTATCAACCTGATGAAAGCTTACAAGGAAGGCAGCTCAACTCCTATCAAGGCAGGCACAAAGGCTGTCATCGTCGGCGGCGGAAACGTTGCTATGGACGCTGCAAGATGTGCCAAGAGACTGGGCGCTGAGGTATACATTGTATACAGACGTACCGAAAACGAGCTCCCTGCCCGTGCTGAGGAAGTAGAACACGCTAAGGAAGAGGGCATCATCTTCAAGTTCCTCACCAACCCTGTTGAGATCAACGCTACAGAAAACGGCTGGGTAAAGAGCGTAAGATGCCAGGAAATGGAACTCTCCGAGCCTGATGCTTCAGGAAGAGCAAAGCCTGTACCGAAGGAAGGCGCATTCATCGAGATAGAGGCTGACTGCGTTATCATGTCCATCGGTACATCACCGAATCCGCTTATCAAGTCAACTACAGCAGGCCTTGATACTCAGAAATGGGGCGGCATCATCGCTGATGAGAACGGTCTTACATCAAAGGAGGGCGTATACGCCGGCGGCGACGCTGTTACAGGCGCTGCTACAGTTATCCTTGCTATGGGCGCAGGCAAAAAGGCTGCCGCAGCTATGGATGAGTATATGCAGAACAAGTGATCCTCTGAACGGGGTGAGATGATGACTAAAAATATCACCACGCAGACACTGTCAAGACTGCCCCTTTATTTCAACTATCTTACTTCTCTGCCCGCTGACAAGAAAAACGGAAACATCTCTGCTACCGCAATAGCAGAAGCTCTCGGTCTGAACGATGTACAGGTGCGCAAGGATCTGGCATCGGTAAGCCGTGGAGGCCGCCCGAAAGTGGGCTATTCAGCCTCTGAACTTATGGGCGATATAGGCAAATTTCTCGGATTCGAGAACCATGACGGTGTTGTTGTGGCAGGTATGGGCAATCTGGGAAGAGCCATGCTGGAATGTGACGGTTTTGCGGATTACGGCTTCGATATCCTCTGTGGATTCGACTGCGACGAGCAGCTTGTCGGAACAGAGATCAATGGCAGGACGATCAGGAATATTGCGGAAATGTCGGAGTTCTGCCGCAGCAATAATATAAAGATAGGCATAATCACAGTTCCCGAGGCTTCGGCTCAGGAGGTCTGCAATAAAATGGCGGAGGCAGGGATAGAGTATATCCTTAACTTTGCCGCAGTTCACCTTAACGCTCCCGATGGTGTTATGGTGCATAACGAGAATATATCACTTACGCTTGCCATGCTTGCAAGATGCAGGTTCAGCGAGTAACACGGCAAAAATCACAGGGGCGGACTTTCACGGAAGGTCTGCCCCTTTTTGCTTCCCGTGACAGTTGACATCTGAAAATAAGAGTGGTATAATAATTCTGCACGGAAACGGCAATTAAATATACAGGAGATAGAAAAATGAAAAAAACAGTTGCATTCATAACTGCTGTAACAATGGCTTTATGTTCATTTGCAGCCTGCACACATAAAAATACAGAAAGCTCATCCGAAAGCAGGACTCCTGCACCTCACGTTATCTCTGTTCCCTTTGATGCAGAAAAAGCTGAGGCGCTGTCAAAAGAGACAATAACAAACTACTTCAATGCTATCAACAGCGGAGACATTGCTACTTCAATGACTTATCAGTATGACAATGATATGTTAAAGGCTGCCGCTGTAATGTCGGGTCTTGCCGCAAAAGGCGATTCCGCAGACGAAGCTGTTGAAAAGCTGATAGCCGCATATACCGATACATACAAGGGCCATACCCTTACACTTAATGAAATAGTAAGCGTTGACAGCATCCCCGAGAACGGCTATATCCTTCTTGACGAGGCTTACGGCAGACTTTCCGAGATAAACAAGCTTATCGAGAAAAGCGGAAAAAAGATCGACCCTGAGAAAATTTCCGAAAAATACGGCGAGATCACAGATTTCAGCTCATACAGGAGAGAGTATGAGGAGGGCTATGATGTAGTTGCTTCTATCTCAGTTGATGACGAGACCAACGATCAGGAAATGCTTATATACCGTACAGTAGGCGGCAACTGGCAGATAGACATGACAGTGCCTGCACATATGCAGAAGAGCGAACAGGTAGACCTGGACAATACAGCTTCTTCAACAGCAGGTTCAGCAAGTTCTGTTCTCAAGAAGATGAAGGAAGCAGGCAAGGATATAAGCGGTACATTCATCATCAGCAGTGACGCTTCACAGGACTATAACGTTCCGGCTTCATTTGATATGGCAGACTTCCGCTCAAGGTATGCAGAAGAATATAAGGGCGCAGCAGATGCAAGCTACTTTATAGTAATAGATGATGAAATTGCGGCATATGCTGTATATGAGACAAGCGACAAGAAAACAGGCATATATCCATTCGGTCTTATCATCAAAAAGCAGGGAGATCGTCTTAGCTATGATGAACTTGACAAGGAGACCACATATACAAAGGACGACCTTTACGATATGTGCAAATCTGTGATAGGATAACAACAAAAGAACATATTATTAGTGAAAATGTATTTTTTAAGATAACTTTAAGGTTATTTTAAGGTTAATGGGGTAATATAATAATCGGATTAAGTAATCCCCCAATTCCCCTTCTATATTTATTCATTTTTTTGATCTGGCTATGCTTTGTTATGAAGCATAGCTTTTTACTTTTATTCGGGGGAACCATACAGCATGAGGTTTTCTCTGCAAAAATATGTACATCAGATCTTTGTAGGGGAGCCCGCCCTCGGGCTCCCACAATTCCTATCGCCCCTACGTGGTGTTGACTGGGTATCCGAGGACCGCCAAAGGCGGCCCCTACAAAAATGGAAACCACAATTACGAATTATGCATTAAAAAGTGCCGTAAAAGTCGTTTTGAGATCGGTTATATCAAGGACTCTCGGAAAGTTCCCCTGCAAAAACAGATCTTTGTAGGGGAGCCCGCCCTCGGGCTCCCACAATTCCCATTGCGCCTAAATGGAAGGACGAGGGCGCACACTGTGCGCCCCTACAAAAAGTTGCATTAACCATAACAAACAAGAAGCGTCAACGAGCGAAAGCAGATTATGCTGAACGTACATAGTAAGCGAGCGCAGCAAGCGAATCGTGATAGGGGTCAAGCTGCCGTCAGCTTGTCGGGGCAAGTTGACGGCAGCTTGTCGGCTTGACAAAAAGGAAACATTGTTATATAATTGACTATGTATTGTCAGGCGATACCTGACCTCTTATATATCGATAGGGGGAAAATAATGAATACATTCCTTTTTATAATAATGTTTATCATATCCGCAGGAACTTCATTCTGCTTCCTGAGGGAGATAAAACGTGACCTGAAGAATGAAAAGGCTCCGAAGCATCTTTCAGCACTAATGAGCCTTTCAAGAGGTGCGGCGGTATTCCTTTTCTTTATCGCAATATCCGCAGCAGTAAAGCTTATCTACTTCGGTGTCTACTCTGACGGCTTTGTGCTTCTCGGACTTATGTCAGCGGTCTCAATGCTTCTGTGCGAACTGAACAAGCACAGCAAAAGCAACCTGTTCGGTACAGCGGCTAAGGCATTGTTTATTGCAGCCCTGCTGGAGGTGACTGTGTTCAATTCCGCTACTTACCGTATGTTCTTCGGCAATTACAACGAGATGGAGTTCACAGCAGAACAATGCGCCTGCGCTGACGGAGTTGAGTATCGTCCGAAAGAAAAGGACATCGTAGTAAAGGGCAATAAATCGGCTATATTCACATTTGAGAATATCAACCGTCCCATAAGCGATGTCTATATTGATATTTACTATGAATACAACTCAGGCGGTGCGGCAGTCTCGGTAGACGCTATGGACGAAAGCCAGACTACCATTTACCGTGAGGGCATAGGCAAGGGCACTACCGTAAGGGACAAGTGGCATTCACAGTATATACCTCTCGAATTATCGGGAGATGTGAGCGCTCTGAAACTTACGATATCCCCTCTGACAGGCGGTATCATCTATATCGACGGCATATCCCTCAACTCACAGATACCTATAGATGTATCGTGGGCGAGAGTGCTGATGATAATAGGTCTGACGGTGTTCTTCTACTGGATAACCAAGTGCAGCAGTTCGCAGAAAAGCGTTATCAAGAGCGAGAAATTCCTGAGACGTTCAGCAGCCGTTATCACAGCGGCGGCCTGTGTTATAGTGGTCATCGTTACAAATATGAAGCTTAACGGCGTTGAGTGGTCATATCTGCTGAAGCAGGAGACAGGAAATCAGGTCTCTCAGGAACTTCCCGAAGCTTTTGAACACGGAAGCACTCATCTCCTTGAAGGACCCACCGAGGACGTTGTGGAGTTCGACAATATCTACGACAAGGCATACCGTGAAGCAAACGACATAAACATCAAGTGGGACCACGTATACTATGAGGGCAATTATTACTCATATTACGGCATAGCGCCTGTTATACTGCTGTTCCTGCCTTATCACAAATTAACGGGATATTGCTTCCCTGACCAGGGTGCAGTTCTTATATTTGCCATTATCGGCATTATCGGCCTTACCTTTGTGTTCATGGAATTCATGAAGAAGCTGTTCCCGAAAACTCCTGTGGGACTTGCTGTGGCAGGGCTGATTATCCTACAGACAGCCAGCGGAATATGGTACAGTGTAGGCCGTCCGCTTTTCTATGAGGTGGCAATGTCGGCAGGCTTCTGCTTTATGACATGGGCGGTATACTTCATGTTTTCGGCTAATATAGTAGGCGGAGGAAAGATATCCCTCCCACGTACAGCCATTTCTTCGCTGTTTTTCGCAATAGCCGTACTGTCAAGACCTACCCTTGTGCTTTACTGTATCTGTGCGGCAGGCTTCATGGTGTTCGCACTTCCAAGAACTTCGGGAGTCCGCAGAGCATCCGACGGAAAGAAGAAGCAGAAACTCTTCACAGCTTCGGCTGTACGCTATCTTGCGTGTGCAATAGCACCTATGGCGGTGCTGGGACTTGTGCAGATGTGGTACAACTACGACCGTTTCGGAAGTCCCTTTGAGTTCGGCATACAGTATTCGCTCACCATCAACGACTTCACAAAGGCGCAGTTCCATCCTCGTCTTTCACTTATAGCGCTGTACAATTATCTGTTCAATCCGCCTGTATTCTCTGCAAGCTATCCATTCGTATCGACCAATTTCCAGTTCCTCGATACCAACGGATTCTTCTATGAGGACAGGATATCCACTCTCAATTCATCGGGACTTTTCTTCCTTGCACTGCCGATGTTCGCATATTTCATTGCAGGCAAGGCGCTGAAGAGGATACCCGAAAAGAAGAAAAAGCTTCAGGCAGCGGCATATGTGGGCATCCCCTGTGTGATAATACCTGTGGCGATAATCGCTTCTGTATGGGAGAGCGGATATGCGGTCCGCTACATGGTTGACTTCTCATGGCAGTCGATTCTCGGCGCATATGCGATAATCTTCTATATTTACTCAAAGGTAAACGAAAAGACAAAGCGTGATATTATAAGGAAGTTCATATGCTTCTCTGTGCTGTGGACGCTTGTTGTAAGCGGTACTCAGTCGGTAAATCAGGCATTCCGCTATGGTTCTGCCAATATGGATCATCCTGATGTAGCCTACGAAACAGAACAGCTTTACGCCTTCTGGAAATAACCGCTGAGCGAGTGACTCCCTGTAGTACAGGGAGATGTCCGAAGGACAGAGGGTACGTGCGACCGTTGGGAGGCGGCGCAGTCACGATTCGCTCGTAAACTCGCTTACTCTGTACGTCAAGCTGAATCTGCTTTCGCTCGTTGGCACTTCTTGTATTATTCTATTCACATAAACCGTAGGGGCCGCCTTTGGCGGTCCTTTGTTTTGTCATCGATTTGCAAAGGGGCATCGCCCGTGCCTATACTTATTGTTCCTAAGATAAAACATAATTTGCCGCATATGCGTTAAAATAAAAATGTAGGGGGCGATGCCCACATCGCCCCGTGCCTTCACGATGATCTATCGGGCTGATGTGGGCATCAGACCCTACAAATATTAAGGCAACACCGCACAAAGCCCGCCTGACGGCTTTGCACTGAATCTGCTTTCGCTCGTTGGCACTTCTTGTATTATTCTGTTCACATAAACCGTAGGGGCTGCCTTTGGCGGTCCTTATTTTTGCTGTTTTCTCCGTAAATTACCGTATATCGGATCGTAGGGGCGCACAGTGTGCGCCCTCAGTTGATCGTAAAAGTCGTTTTTGAGATTGATTATATCAAGGGAACTCGGAAAACGCCTCCTACAATTTGGCTGTTCTGCGTGAATGATTTTGTAGGGGCGAGTTCCGCTCGCCCTCAGTTTGCCGTAAATTACACGAAAAACTTAAAATGCTGCTCTATAGAATATTTCTCCTCACCCACGAATAGAATTATTACAGTTAAAAGGAGGAATGTCCCATGCAGGAGAAAACAGTTAAACACGACCAGAACCTTATACTGGAAAACAGGAAGAATCTGAGCATTTCAGGCATAACCGATGTTGACAGCTTTGATGAGAAGTCCATCGAACTCTACACTCAGCTTGGCGAACTTACCATACAGGGCCGTGAACTGCATATAGATTCCATGAGCGTCGAAACGGGAGATATGACCATAACAGGCGATATATGGGCGATAATCTACGGCGACAAGGACAGGAAAGGCCCCATATCCGCTCTGGGGAAGCTGTTCCGATGAAGGTTCCTGAGACATTTTTTTCCGTCAGCGAGGAGGCATGGCTGTTCATGCTTTCCTGCGCTCTCGGTGCGGCTATCGGGCTGTTTGGCGAGATCGTCAGAACTTTCAGGTGCATTTTCCCTCATGGTGCTATCCTCATTGCCGTGGAGGACATAGCGTTCATGCTGTTCTGGGGAGCGGCTCTCATGGCATTCTCGTCGGTTTGCGCTCTGGGACAGATAAGAGGATATTTCGTTCTCGGCAGTATCATAGGTGCGGTGCTGTACCGTGCAACGCTGGGGCATATCATTTCGGGTGCAGTCAGGAAGATATCAGTGACAATCAGAACTGCCGTTATAAGTCCGATGAGAAGGTGCTGTGTATTTATACGTGCAAAAGCAATGTCCAAATTTGTGGGATGTTCCAAAATTTTTGTAAACTCTATTAAAAAAGTAGAAATACTATTGCCAAAAGGACTAAACTTGTTGTATAATAAAACAGAAAATAATAAGAGAAAGAACGTGAAAAACGTTGTCAGGAAAAAGGAAACCTCGTAAACGAAAAGGGCTTTTTAATCGTGGTCTGGTAAGGCTTGCAGCTGTGGCCGTTATCATAGGCTGTACTGTTCTCCTCATCGCTACCGAAAAGGATTGCCATGAGAAGGAAGAACAGATAACTGTCATACAGAACAAGATAGATGCTTACGAGACAGAAAATGCCGAGCTTCAGCGTGTTCTCGACAGCGAGGATAAGGAAGCCTATATGGAAAAGGTCGCTCTCGAGGAAAGAGGATACGCTTATCCCGATGAACGCAGATTTTACGATACTACAAGGGACTAATCAGGCTTGCAGCGCAGGCCTTTAAAAAGGAGTTTATATATTTTATGCAGCAACTGGAAATTGGTAAGATCTACAACGGCAAGGTCAAGGGGATAACGCAGTACGGCGCTTTCGTCGATATTGAAGGCGGCGGCAGCGGTATGGTGCATATTTCCGAGATAGCCAATACCTATGTCAGTGAGATCCGTGATCACCTTACTGAAAATCAGGAGGTCAAGGTAAAGGTCATAGGTATAAACGAAGCTGGAAAGGTAAGCCTTTCCATCAAAAAAGCAGCTGAAAATGGGGATTCAGCTCCGCAGCAGAAACAGAGAAGAGGCGGCGACCGTGACCAGCGTGAACGCAGGGATAATCGCCCGAAGCCCAATATCTGGGAGCCTAAGAAGCAGACTCCTCCTTCTGAAATGACCTTTGAGGATATGATGTCACGCTTCAAGCAGACCAGCGAAGAGCGTATGTGCGACCTCAAGAGAAGCACCGACAGAAAAAACGGTACAAGAAGAAAATGAGCCTATGCCGCCCTATAGGGGCGGCTTTTTGATTCTTTAATGAAAAAGCTTAATGCATCTGAAAACGCAGCTTTTTCTTCCTCTCATTGTGCGTAGTGCATAAAAATAAAAGGTTGTATTTTATGTTTAAATGTGATATAATGATATATTATAACTCATTTGTGAAATAGATCTGCGGCACTTGATGCCCTAAAGGAGATAGATGAATGAATATAGAAATAACAAGAATAAATCAGGGAATAGAAGAAAGTCCTCTCGATTACGTTAAATACGTTAATATGGACTACTTTTACAAGCTCAGCTGTATAGTTGACGAGATAGAGAAAAACTGCCATACAAGACCTGTAATACTTCTTGCAGGACCCTCAGGTTCGGGCAAGACCACCACAGCAATGATGTTAGAAAAAATGCTGGATGAGCGTGGCCATGAGACCCATACAATTTCAATGGATAATTACTTCTGCCCCCTTACAGAGGAGGAAAAGGAACTTGCCGCCCTTGGCAAGGTCGATCTTGAATCTCCTGTAAGAGTTGATAAGGAACTGCTCAATCAGCAGATATCAGCTATCGAAAAGTGCGAGGAGATAGAGATACCAAAGTATAACTTCAAGACCTCCTCCCGTGAATGGTCAGGCAATAAGATACAGCGCAAGAAAGGCGAACTGGTCATTTTCGAGGGCATACACACTCTCAATCCCGATGTTATCACCGTTCCCGATGAGATGATCTGCAAGATATACGTCAGCGTCCGCACAAGAGTTGTATGCGATGATATAGTCCTCCACCCTTCCATGGTGAGACTTATGCGCCGTATGATACGTGACAGCAATTTCCGCAAGCGCTCGCCCCGTGAAACACTGAATATGTTCCACAGCGTTGAGGCAGGCGAGAATAAGTACATAATGCCCTACAAGCACCGTGCAGATTACGATATAGACACATTTATGGCATATGAACTCAGCGCTTACAGGGACGATATACTCGATAAGCTCCGTGAACTTGATGACGCTCCCGAACTTGCCGATGTCATATCGGTAATGGAGAAGCTTACTCCGCTGAGCAAGGAGAATATCACTCCCGATTCGCTTATTTGTGAATTCATAGGCCACGGACAGTTTAAGTATTGATTCAAAAGGAGTTTTATATGGAATATCTTGAAAACAGGGAGCTTTCGTGGATCAAGTTCAACAAGAGAGTTCTTGAAGAAGCTACAGACCCAGATACCCCACTGCTGGAAAGACTTTCATTTTCAGCTATATATCAGAGCAATCTGGACGAATTCTTCATGGTGAGAGTAGGCGCTCTGACAGACCGTGAAAAGACTGACAATACACAGAAAGACGGCAAGACAGGCATGACCCCTTCCCAGCAGCTGGACGCTGTGTTCACCGCTGTGCGCCGTTTACAGCCTTCCGTTGAAGAAGCTTACAAGAAAACTACTGATGAACTCATCCCCTACGGCTTCGAGCACGTTACCTTCGATACCGCCACAAAGGATGAACTCACCTTCCTTGAACTTTACTTCAAGCGTGAGATAAAGCCGTTTATCTCGGGAATCGTAGTCAACGATGACCTGCCGTTCCCTTTCCTGAAAAATAAGGAGATATACGCTGTTGTTCAGCTCGGCGCAAAAAAGACCACTATCGGCATAGTTCCCGTAAGCCATGAGCAGAGCGAGCGTATCATACAGCTTGGCAACGGCGGAAAGAGATTCATACTGGAAGAAGAAGTGGTACTCCACTTTGCCCACCTCATGTTCAAGAATTATAAAGTTCTCGACAGAGCGCTTATCCGCGTCACAAGAAATGCCTATATCATGGCTTCCGGCCGTGGTGCTGAGTTCCGTGACCGCATGGAAGAACTGGTAGACAAGCGCAAGAAGCTTGCCGCAGTCCGTCTGGAGATATCGGATGTGTTCAGCCGTGAGTCGCTGGATTACCTCTGCCGCAAGCTGAAGCTGAAAAATGTGCGTGTATTCACTTCAAGGATACCGCTGGATCTTTCATTCCTGTATACTCTCCAGGAATACGACAGCGACCCGAAGCTCCACTATGTTCCACGCTCTCCGAGAAAGCCTGCCGTACTCTCCGATACAAGGCCTGTTTTCGCTCAGGTAAAGCAGAAGGATATACTCCTCAGCTATCCCTTTGAGAGCATAAATCTGTCATTTATCAGGCTGCTTCAGGAATGCGCCAATGACCCGAAGGTTACTTCCATAAAGATAACCATTTACCGTCTTGCCCGCAACAGCAAGGTGGTGGATGCTCTTTGCACCGCCGCAGAACAGGGCAAGGACGTACTGGTCATGATAGAGCTGAGAGCACGTTTCGATGAGGCAAACAATATCGAATGGTCAAAACAGCTTCAGGAGGCAGGAGTAAAGGTCATCTACGGCCCGAGAGACTACAAGGCTCACTCAAAGCTTCTTCTTATCACCCGTAAGGCTCAGGGCGGCGGATATGACTATCTCACTCAGATAGGCACAGGAAACTACAACGAAAAGACATCCACGCTCTATACCGACCTCATGCTTCTCACTGCCGACCGTGAAATTGCCGCAGATGCTGAGGACGTTTTCAACGGACTCCTCAACGGTACTTTCGTCGATTCTCCGAGAAAGCTTCTGGTTTCTCCTCTTGCACTGAGACCGCAGGTACTGGCAATGATGGATGAGCAGATAGAGATCGCCAGGAACGGCGGAAAGGGCTATATCGGCGCTAAGATAAACTCGCTCAATGATATGGCCATAATCGAAAAGCTGGTGGAGGCTTCTCAGGCAGGTGTAAAGATAGAACTTGTCATCCGTGGACTCTGCTGCCTTATCGCAGGAGTAAAAGGCTATACCGAGAATATAACCGTCCGCAGCATCGTCGGACGTTTCCTCGAACACAGCCGTATATTCATTTTCGGCACAGACGGCCCCGAGCAGAAGATATACATCGGTTCTGCCGATTTCATGAGCAGAAATACCATCCGCCGTGTGGAGGTCGCTGCCCCTATCGAGGACGAAAAGCTCAGGAAGCGCATACGTGAGATGTTCCGCATCCTTATGAAGGATAACGTAAAGGCAAGAGTAATGCTCAGCGACGGCACCTATATCCGTGACCGCAGAACAGAGCGTCAGGCACTTCTCTCATCTCAGGAGTATTTCTACGATGAAGCCTACAGCAAACTGGAAGTAAAGCAGAATCGTCAGGAACAGCTGAAGAAAAACCGTGAGAGCGGCGCTGCAAAAAAGAAGTCATCAACTACAAGAAAATCTGCATCCTCAGCAAAAAAGCCTGCTGCAAAACGTACAAGAAAAAAGAAAGATGAATAATTCACAGCAAATTTGTAATTACTACTTGAAACTGCAAGGTTTTTATGCTATAATAAAGGAATAAAATAGATGAAGAGGATCAATTAGATGATAGGTTACTATAACTATACAGTTATTCTTACATATATTAGCCTCGTGTCTTCGGTAATAGGTATGTTCCTTGCCGTGGGATTCGGAGGTAATGCACCTCAGCCTGCTTATGCCATAATCTGTCTTATGGTCTCGGGACTGTGCGATATGTTCGACGGCAAGATAGCAAGAACTAAAAAAGACCGTACCGAAAGCGAGAAGAAGTTCGGAATACAGATAGATTCACTTTGCGATGCTGTCTGTTTCGGAGTGCTTCCTGCCGTTATCGGTTATTCCATCGGTATGAGTGACTGGTGTGATATCCCCATACTCATACTCTTCCCCCTCTGCGCAGTTATAAGACTGGCTTACTTCAATGTTGCCGAGGAGGACAGACAGAAGAAAACTACCGAAAACCGCAAGGTCTACGAGGGACTGCCCGTTACAAGCGTAGCACTTATATTTCCGCTTATTTACAGCTTCCATAAGGACATCGGCGCAGACTGGTTCTCGAATGTATATGGCGGCGCTATGATAATCATAGCTATCGCTTTCATCACAAGATTCAAGGTGAAAAAGCCCGGAATGAAGACTATGCTTAGCTTTATCGGTGTGGGTGTCGTTGAACTTATATGGATGATATACAAAACAAAAATGCACTGAATACAAGGGAAAGATCGTTGTAAGGTCTTTCCCTTTATTTTATGCAATTGCGAAGAAATGTCAAATCCGCTCTTTACTTTATGACGAAAATGAAGTATAATATATAGGTAACACATTTTTATTTAAGGTGATATAGATGAAAAGAATCAGTTGTCTGTTATTTGCAGCTGTGGCTGCGGTCCTTTGCTTTACGGGCTGTCAGCATGATATTGTGGACGATAAGGATTCCGTTTCCTATGACGGCTACTGGGAGACAGTGAAAGTCAGAATGGGCGACGAGGTGTTTGAGGAATACTATCTCGACCCTCAGATACCTGTAAGCGCTGTTTATGCCCTCGCACTGGCTGACGACGGCACAGGCTACCTTACCTCGCCTATGTCAAAGATATACGGCGAAGAGGATAAGCAGGCCCTGAAATGGACAGAGGAAAACGGCGTAGTCAAGCTTTATGGTGAGACTGAGTCGGATTACCTTGAACTTACCTATACAGACGGAAAACTGCTGATGCAGACAGACGAAGAGACAGAGATATGGTTCAGTAAGGTCCATCAGCTGTCTTTCTTTGATCCCTCATCTATCCATATAGATACAGAAGGAGAAGCGAAATGAAGAAATATATCAGCATAGCCGCTTCTGCACTTATTATTCTCGGATGTGCGGCAGGCTGCGGAAATAACGGCAAAAAGGATACCGCAGACGTTAAAGTCTCTGTGGAATCGGTCAACAACAAGACTGTGGAAGAACTTCAGGGACTTTATACGGGAATATGGGAAACTTCTGTCGTTTTCATAAATAATCAGGACGGAATAGACTTCGGTATAGATTCATATGAATTCATAGAGGACGGTACAGGAACATTCACCCCTCAGGACGGCAAACCCGAGGCGATAAGCTGGAAGGTGACTCCCGAAGGTGACCTTGATGTGGTTTTCGAGGAAAAAGGCGAGAAGGAGATCCTTTTTGAATATATCAGCGGAAACCTTGTAAGCCTTGAGACCAACAGCGGCGAGACTGTTGAATCTCACTTCGTCAAGATAGGCGGAGTGACCGAAGAAGAGGAAGATGCAAAAAAATCAGTGGCCGAAAAAGATAAGGCTGCTGAATGAATACGGAGGATGCAATGAAGAAGATAGCTTTAATTTTATCAATGGCTGCCATGATGCTTTTCTGCCTTGCAGGATGCGGCGGAAGAGAGGCGTATGCAGGAAAATGGGAAGCCTCAGAGATAGTCGTGAACAATAGCACCATCACAGAAATGAACGGAGTTCCTATCTGTGCGCTGGTTCGCTTTGAACTGGATAAAAGCGGTTCCGCAAACTGGATACCGCCTGCACAAAATGTAAAAGATCCCTCAAAGGACGGTATATCCGCAAGATGGAAGATAAAGGACGGCAAGGTGGTACTCAGGGTATCACAGCCCGACGAGGACGACAGAGTTATTGAGTTTGAACCACGGGACGGCAAACTGGTAATGTCACAGGCGGCTGCGGAAATACGCCTTGTTAACGTTGACGAATATACCCCCGTGGACGAAGATCAGCTTTCACAGATACTGGGACTTTACAGCTTCAGCCAGATACTGGGCGGCGCACAGTAAAGGAAGATATAAGGAGATACAGATGAAGAATATTAAAATGCTGATAATTGCAGCAGCTGTTACGGCGGTCATGGGCGGATGTTCGGATAATAACAAGCCCTCAGAGGTCACATCTTCAGCAGAGGAGACCACAACTGCTGCCGAAGCAATGACTACAGTTCCCGAAACTACTACAGCAGCCGTGACAACTACCGCTCCCAAAAAATCAGAGATAACCGACTTTTACGGCAAGTGGGTGCCTGTGAAGATCATCGAAGGCGAGGATGTTCATGAACTTTACTATAATGAAGTTCCCCTTGACCAGATCTTCCAGCTCGAAATATCCAAGGACGGCACAGCTTCCATAGGTTCGGGATTCCCTGACAGCGAAACAAAACAGTACACATGGGAATTCAAGGGCAGGATCATAAAACTCAGCGGCGACAGCGAGATATACGGCGGTATCAAGGAAGATCACCTGATACTCACCAATGCCGAGGGTCTGAAAATATATATGGAATCTGCCGATGAGTTCAGCACTATGGACGAAGCAGTGTATGAAGCACTTACCGAAGAAAGCGGCGGAGAGATAGTCATTCCCGAACTCTGCTTAAATGCGGAAGAGTCTACAGCCGAGGACTATATCGGTAAATGGGAATGCAGCTACTATGAGGTAGACGGCGAAGTTTTCAAGGACGAGATCTACGGCGTTCCCCTTAAAGCGCTTTTCCAGATGGAGATCATGGACGACAATACCGCTCAGTTCCGTGCAGGCGGCACAGACGAGGACGCTGTAGCTACGGAGTATACATGGGAACTTGACAGCAGCGGATGCGTTGAATTCTACGAGGACGACGAACTTGTCTCCGTTGCCCAGATCAAAAACGGCGAGCTCTATTTGGACGAGGGCGCTGATATCACCCACTTCCGTTCCGTTGAAAAATTTTCCGACTTCGACTGGAACTCACTTGCCGCAGAATAAAACAGCCTGCTTAACTGTGGTATTCATATAGCAGCTTTATATGTATTTATCGGGGGAAACCTTTCTGAGGAAAGGTTCTCCCCCGAACCCATTTCCAAAGACTTTTAATAGAATTTTTCCCCTGATAGGGCGCTCCACGAAAAATGTGAAAACCAGAAGTATTTCTGGGAGCGCCCTATCAGGGGAAAAATTAATAGTCTTGGGAAACAGATTCGAGAAGAATCTTCTTCAGAATGTCTACCTCAATAATACGTATAAAGCTGCTATACGAATACCACGGTTAAGCAGGGCTGTTATTCCTTGACGTAAGCGGCGGTTATTTCGCAGATGAAGGCTTTATGGTATGGGTCTGCGCTATAGAAAGCCTGTGGGAAGCCGTCGTCGGTAACGAAGCCGCTTTCCTGCATATCGTATGTATAGAGCTTACGGAGGACGAACACCATTTCTGCCTCTTCAAAAGCCATGCGTCCATCCAGTTCAACAGGAGTAAGGCCTGTTTCCTTTACCTTGTCCACATCTCTGCCGGAGTTTGAGCCGCAGAATGAAAGTTCCTTGCGGTGAGCCATAGTGAAGAATGAAGCTGTGAAGCAGTCATCCTTATCCACAAACTCAAATGTATAGCGGTTTGGACGGATGTAAGCTGTGAGTACGTTCTTGTTCCAGAGACGGCCAAGCTGTCCCCATGAAGCGGTCATGGTGTTGAATTTCTCACTTGTGCCGCCTGTAAGGAGCATCCAGTCTCTGCCTATGCTGAGAAATGGGTTGAAGCTGAGCTGGTCGAGTTCGATCTTTTTGAATGACATGATATTTTCCTCCTTGAAAATGATATGTATATTATGCGGCAGTCGTGCTGCCTTTTATTGGCTTAGTCTCAGCGCTGATTTGTAGCGCAGGCGGAGTTTATCGGTGATAAGGGCGATAAACTCGGAATTTGTAGGCTTGCCCTTGCCTGTATCCACGGTATAGCCGAAGAATGAGTTGAGGGTATCGACATTTCCTCTGTCCCATGCTATTTCTATGGCATGGCGGATCGCTCTTTCAACTCTTGAGGAAGTTGTGTCGTAAAGACCTGCAACGGTGGGATAAAGCAGTTTCGTAACGCTGTCCAGCAGGGATTTATCCTCAATTGAGTAGAGAATAGCGGTACGCAGGTAGTGGTAGCCTTTTATATGTGCGGGAACACCGAGCTGATGGATCATATCCGTGACCACTATCTCCATATCGTCGCTGAGGCTGTTTGCCTTATCGCCGATTGCGGAGTTTATGGCATTGCAGAGGTCGTCAGCGTCATAGGGTTTCAGCAGAAAGCGTGAAGCACCGTTTTCGGTGACCTGTCTTTCTATGAATTCGTTATCATATGCAGATACGATTATAAATACAGGGAACTTCACTCCCATTTCCCTTACGCCTTTCATCACAGCGATAACATCGCCGTTCTGAGCGTCCACATCAAGAACAGCCACATCCGGGGGATCTTTCCTGATGGATTCGAGAATAACGCCCATATCCTTTCTTCTTGTATAGGCATACATACCTCTTTCACGGAGTTTATTTGCTATGCTTACTCCTGTTTCGGCTGAATCGTCACCTATAAGTACCTTTATTTTGTTGTTCATTGTTTTATACCTCCTGTGTGATTTTTATTACAATAAATATGATATCACACAGTGAAGTATCCTTGCAACGGAGAATAACGGGATATAATGCGGTTTATCCACGGGAAATGCCGTATGTGGAGAGTGTTGAAAAACGCTGTCGGATCCTTGTGCTGAAAAATGCGGTAAAGAGTCTGTTTACGGTGTCAGATCTTTTTGCTTTTTGAAAGAATATCGTCAGCAATTGTCCGCACACGGGTGCCGGGCGGAAAAAGCTTGTCGGCAAGTCTTGCAACGGCGTTCTTTTTGGCTTTGTGTGCGTAAACGGGCGCAAGTTCGGGTTCTTTGGCATTTTTTGCCCATGCGACGGTATCTGAAAGGTACTGAGCGAGAATGTCCTTATCGCCCTGATAAGCGTAGCTTTCAAGAAAGATGAGCGGAAGTTCACAGCCCTTTGTGCCGTGAGAAGTTATGATATCACCGAATACGGCATCACGCATATCCTTGAAGTCCTCAAAGCCTTCAGCCGCTTCGGGGCAGGCTTCAAGGGCATTTACTATACTTTGCTGAGCGGGAGTGAGAGATACATCTTTCGCCAGACTCATACCGCCGAGGATGAGGAATCCCAGCATATGAGGATCGCTGCAGAAGTCGCTGTGAGCGGTTTTCTTCTGAGGCCATCCGAAGCCGTAACAGCAGTAAAGTCCCATAAGGCATCTGAAAGCGAAGAAGCTGTCGGAGTCATACTCATAGATATGCTGAGCCTGAACGTAGCCTCTGAATCTTCCCGACTTTATCATAAGCGGAACAGCAGACTGCAAAAGCAGAGCCTTTGCGCCTTTCAGTATGGGAGCTTCCACATCTGTTTTTACGTCGCTGCCGATATGAAGCACGGATGAAGGCTTTCCCTTAGCCTTTTTCATGACGATATCAAGAAAAGCTGTATCAGCGGCGGCAGGAACGTTCAGTTCGCTGTGGAGGATGAAGATATTGCAGTTTCCGAATCCGCATTTCTCCAGTGCCTTTTTGACAGTGTCTCTCGGGTAGACGCTTGTGGAAGTAACGATAATTTTCTTATTGCCGTCAGCGGCCTTGCTGAAAAGAGCAGTTCCGCATTCTCTCGGAATGATGTACTGCAAATACAACTGACATTCACGCTCCATAAGGCTGTCACGCTGCTCCTCGGAGATGCCGCTCTGCTTCATGAGGATATTGTAGATATCCTTCAGCTTTATGGGGCTGTTCAGAGCGAGTTTTTTCTCGGCAGCGTCAGCGGCATCTACACGCATATCCGCAAATGAGCGCTCCTTCTTTGACATACCTCTGAAGTCATCTTCCATCAGGGCGTAGAAGCTGCTTTCTTCCGCAAAGGGAAGCATCATCAGCACATCCTCGGCCCTGAAGCTTACGGTCTTGATATTCGGGGATGATATCTCAGCCGTCATTTTGTCCATCAGTTCTTTCTGCTGAGAAGAAAGAGGACGGCGGAGCTTTGGCAGTTTTTCCATATATTCACCACGCTTTTATGTTTTGGCATTATTCTTCTATTTCATCAAGAGTAAGAGTTCCCTCGGAGTTGTAGGCTTTGATAAGGGCATCCTTTGAGGTGTACTGCTCGGAATATTCTCCCTTGCTGTCGGAGACATATTCACCGCCCATAAGTCCGAAGAATGACCATACAGCCTTGTCACGGAAAGCAGTATCGGTATCGGGGACACTTCCGCATTCGGTGATACCGATGATCTTGTCTTTGCCTGCATAGCCCTGTATTGCGGCATATGCTTCACTGAAACGCTCGCCGTAGTCCTTGCCGCCGTTTATGAAGAGGTCGGCAGCGGCTATATCGAAGTTATCCACCAGTGAATCCTTGTTCTGACCATTCCATACCCACAGCAGATTATCCAGCTTGTGGTATTCGGCCATGCGCTTGTAAATGAGGTCCCACAGCCACTTGTAGGCATCTGCGCCCTCAGCGCCCCACCAGTACCAGTCGCCGCATCCTTCGGGGAGAGGTCTGAACATAACGGGAGTATCGCCCAGCCCTTTCAGCTTTTCGGCCATAGCGTCGATATCAGCGATAAGGAGACTGCACTCCTCGGATATCTTTTTCTTCTTCACCATGGACTTTATCTTGTCCTGAGAAAGTGACGCAACGTCCTCATCGGTAACAGCATTTCCCAGCGAGAAGTCGGTATCCTCTGTACGCACTCCGCTTTTCTTTGAAGGAGTGCTCCAGTACCAGCTTACGCAGGAAATACCGCCTTTTTCGTGCCATGCCTTTATTGCATCTGTATCGGTAGTATCTTCGGAAATATCCATATCGGAAAAGCGTATCACAGGGAATTTGCCTGTAGTCCTGTACACAAGGTCTATCTCCTTGTCGGTGTTGTCGGAGACATACTGACCTGTTATGATGTACTTGCCGTAGCTATCGGCAAGGAATTTTTTCAGCTCTTTTGCAGACGAAGCGGACTTCTTCACAGAGGTCTCGGCACTTGTCTTAGTGTTTGCCTTTGAATGGACATCGCTGTTTTCGACTTTCAGATAGTCGATGTCTATAGTGCCGCCTGAGACAGTGAGTTCAAGCTTTGAAGTGCCTTTTTTCATGTACACTCCGCCGACGGTTATATATGTGAAAGCTCCGCCTTCCTGAGTGCGGAAGGTGCTTATCACATCGCCGTCAAGTGTGAGGTGGCAGTCTGCCACGGAATCGGAGGCTATGCTGAATGAAAGGTCGTAGTGCTGGTCGGCGGTCGCCTTTACATCGAAAACGATGGAGCTTTTGTCCGTGAAGCCCTTGACATAGCCGTCACCGCTGTAATCGTCCCTTTCAAATGATACTTTCAGGTCGTCGCTGAGTTTTGCGTCCTCGGCTTCATAAAGGGAATAGAAGTCCTGCTTTTTGATCTTAGGAGTGGTTACTGCGGCCTGAGTGAAGGTCGTCATAGGTTCGGTAGTCGTTGCAGTATCCGTAGATACGGTATCAGCGGCAGTTGTTGTTGATATTTCTGATGATGAGTTTTTCTCTTCCGTGTTTTTGACCTTGTTGCAGGCTGTCATGGAAAATGCTGACAGTGCCGCAAGAACAGCGGAAAGATATTTCTGCAATTTCATTATGGTTCCCCTTTGTGTATCTTTTGTGAGTTTATATCTGTACTGGGGTGTGTTGACACTAAGCCTAAAACGCATCTTTTTGGCAGAATTTTACGCATACTGCGTCGAGAAAACTTGCTGGGCGACAGCCCACCTGCGTTTCCCTCTCCTTGTCTGCGCAGAAATTCTGCTCAAAAATCTGCACATTATTTTAGTGTCAACACCCCCTAATGCTCTCAGCATTTAATTGTATATACAGCGCCCGGGACAGTGTCGAAAATAACAGCGCCGTCCTCGATGCGTGAGCCCACGGATTCGCCCTTGCAGACCACGCTTACAATGCAGTTGGTGCGAAGTCTGCATTCTCCGCCGAAGTCAGAGGTTATCACCGCAGAAGAAAGCTTACAGTTATTCCATTCGATGTCTACTCCGAAACCGCCTTTTGCACGGAGTCCCTTGATATGGCCTTCAGACCATTCCTCGGGAAGTGCAGGCAGAAGCACGATCTCACCTGCAACGCTCTGGAGAAGGGATTCAGCTATAGCGGAGATACCGCCGAAGTTTCCGTCTATCTGGAAAGGCGGATGAGTGTCCATCATGTTGGGGCTTGTGGAGTGAGCGAGAAGCTTTTTCAGATTCTCGTATACCATGCGGCTGTCGTAAAGCCTTGCCCACATATTTGTTATCCATGCACAGCTCCAGCCTGTGTGGCCGCCGCCGTGGATGAGTCTTCTTACCAGTGTGGCACGGGCAGCGTCAGCAAGTTTCGGGGTCTTGCTTGGAGTTATGAGGTCTGCGGGATGGAGTGCGAAAAGCTGTGAGATATGTCTGTGGCCTATCTCCACTTCATCGTAGTCGACCAGCCATTCCTTTATCTGTCCGTATTTTCCAACCTCGGGCTGAGGTATCTTTTTCAGCATACGTTTCAGCTTGGCGGCGAATGTCTTATCCTTATCCAGTATCTCAGCCGCCTTGATAACGTCGGTAAAGAGTACGGTTATTATCTGTGAGTCCATGGAAGGTCCCATGCAGAGGCATCCCTTTGTGCCGTCGGGAAGCTTATAGGTATTCTCGGGCGATACCGATGGGCAGGTCACCAGCATACCGCTTTCGTCCTCGATAAGGAATTCAGTGAAGAATTCGGCTGCCTGTTTCAGTATGTGGTACTTGTCAGCGAGGAACTCCTTATCAAGAGTATACTCATAATGCTCGAAAATATGCAGAGCCATCCATGCTCCGCCTGTAGGCCAGAGGGTACCGGGCACCCACATATCCTGAGGAGCGGTATCTCCCCATATATCGGTATTGTGGTGACACACGAAGCCCTTGTTCACGCCGTACATTTCCTTGGCGGTGATATGTCCGTTTTCGCATACTCTTTCCAGCAGGTCGAAAAGGGGCAGATGGCACTCGGAAAGGTTACAGCTTTCAGCAGGCCAGTAGTTCATTTCGGTGTTGATGTTCACAGCGTAGCGGCTTCCCCACGGAGCGATCATTTCCTCGTTCCATATGCCCTGTAGATTCATGGGCTGAGTACCGGGACGGCTTGCGGATATCATGAGATAGCGGCCGAAATTGAAGTAAAGCTCTATAAGCTTGTTATCGTGGATAAGTCTCTCGCAGTCCTTGTTATCCAGTTCATCGCCCTTGAGACGCTTTATCCTTTCGGCGGTGTCAAGTTTGTCAAGATTCTCCTCGGTGTTGTCGCAAAGTGAGAAGTCCACACGGTCGAACATATCCTTGTAGTCGTTTACGTGGTGGAGTCTCAGCTCGTCATATTCGGTCTTCAGCGCCATTTCAGCGTCTATCAGAGCGGACTTCTCATAATTGTCGCCGTAGAAGCTGGTTCGCACCGAGAAGATGAGTATTACCTCGTTGGCCTTTTCAACAGCTATCCTTCCGCCGAGAGTACGGATGCTTCCGCCTCTTGCCTTAGCGCCGAGGACAGCGGCGAAGAATATACCGTCACGGCTTCCCGAACCGCCTGTGAAAAGGATCATGTTCTTTCCGCAGGGGCGGTTGTCGTCGTAGTAGTCCTCTCGTCCGTCGATATAGGCAGAAAGGTTTATCATCCCACGTTCAGCGCAGGAAATGCGGACAGCCATGACCTCATCGGGGGCTGAAATGAAGTATTCCTTGCGGTAGAGGACATCGTTTACAGTGAAAGTGACTTCCGCAACTGCATTGCCTATATCCAGTCTGCGGTTGTAGTTTCTTGCTCTGCCGCTGAGTTCAAGGTCGATATGTAAGTCGCCGAGAGGCATATAACGGCGCATATTCGGAGTAACGCCCTGAAGCTTGTCGAAAGCGATGCGTTCAGCTTCGGGGATGTTGCCTTTTTTGATAAGACTGCGTACTTCCTCAAGGCCTTCAGCGGCATCGGGGTTTACTCTGTGGCGGAGTCCGCCCGACCAGACAGAATCCTCATTCATAGGGATCTTCTCATAAGCTGCATCTCCGTAGATCATAGCGCCTATTCTTCCGTTGCCTAAGGGAAGAGCTTCATTGAAGTTTGCAGCGGGATCGTTATATCTGAGTATAGTTTCTCTGCACATAAATATCTCCTGTTTAAGATAATACGGTTATTCTATAGTATGTTTCTGTGTCAGGAAGATGTATATTCCATTCTATGTACATCGTCCTGTAATATGTCTTTTTCATTATAGCATATTAGCAGTTCGTTTGCAAAAAATCATCGCAGATTTAACATTTTTTCTTCTTAAAGCATAAAGAAATCCGCCTTATGCGCCCATGTTTTGGACAATATAATAAAAAGCCGCTGAAACAAAATTGAGGGAGCCCTTCTTTAAAAGGACCCCCTCAGCAGATACGTATGATATCTCATAAAAACCGCAAAGTGCGGCAGATATATCAGAAAAGAATATCCTTGAAGCAGAGCATCGGCTCATGCTTGTCGAAGTCCCAGCTGTGGTATGAGTCGCCGTGGCAGAAATTCTTCTGGTCGCACTTTGAACATTTCTCGTTTTCCTCGCTGAGATCCTTGCGGAATATCTGGAACTTGTTTCTCCACACATCGCTGAATCTGTCCCTGAGCACATTTCCCTGTACGAATTCGGGTCTGCGCTCGATATCGAGACAGGCAATGATATCGCCGTTTGCACAGATACTTGCGGTGTAGAGACCTGCTGTACAGAGGTAATACCAGTCTCTGACCTCACGCTCATATTCGAGACCGAGGTAGTGGCTGCATCCGTAACAGACAGGCTCGCCTGCGATACGCTTCTGACGGATGAATTCAAACAGATAGCGGTAATCATCGGGAGTAAGGATAAGGTCGGGATGATCCTTTGCACGTCCCATAGGCTCCATGTTGATAACTCGCCATGAGTCGATATCCATCTCGCTGAATATCTTGAAAAGCTCGTCAAGCTGGTTTATATTCTGATGTGTGACAACAGTTGTTACCTGTACAGCTTTGAAAGTTCCCACACGCAGAAGGCTTTCGATTCCGCTCATAGCCTTCTTGTAGCCGCCGGGTGTGCGGCGGAAAGCGTCGTGATAGTCCTCAAGGCCGTCGATACTTACAGAGATAGTACCCATTCCCACCTTTTTCAGGTCACGGGCAACTTCATCGTCGATGAGAGTAGCGTTGCTGGTCATGCCCCAGTGGAATCCCAGATCATGAGCGATACCCATGATATCGAAGAATTCCTTTCTGAGAAGCGGCTCGCCGCCTGTAATGCAGAGCATCTTCCCGTAGGTGGTCATATCCTCTTTTACTTCTGTGAGGAGTTTGCGGTAATCCTCAACTGTGAGTTCCTCGGACTTTACATCACCGCACCAGCTTCCGCAGTGGAGACAGTGCTCGTTACAGCGGAGGGTGAGTTCGAGGAAGAGATTCTTGAGTTTTGGTTCTTTGAACAGATAATAGCGGTATTCCTCAAGCTGTCTGAGGTGCTGATTTTTCATTCTTATGTCTAACATTATTACTCCTTAGGCTGGAATGTTGTTGGATCGAAGCCGAAATACTCAGGAGGGCCGTACATAAGCTGTACAGGCATATCCTCAGGGTCCAATGAAGATACGGGCACTTCGATCACAGGTTCGGATGTGGTAGTCGTAGTCTTGGTCTTATTGTTTTTGCCGTTTGCAGGCATAGTTGTATTGGTGGTAGCGGAAAGCTGTTCCGTATCCTGTCCCTCATCGTAATCGGGCATAGGGCCGTATACAGGCTGTGGAAGTCCGGAGAAGAAATCCTTGTTTCGGCCGAGAAGGTAATTCTGGAGTGCAACAAGGTCACCTACATTAAAATCACCGTCCTGGTTTATATCCATTACATACCTGAGCCATTCAGGAGTCTCCTCATTGAGAAGTTGCTTTCTGAATGATATCATATCAAGTGAGTCAACGACCTCATCGCCGTTGATATCGCCCTTCTGGTAGAATATCTGCGGTGGGCCGTAAACAGGCTGAACCAACGGCTCTGTAGTTGTAGTTGTGGTGGTATAAGCCGGCATCGGGCCGTATAAAGGCACCGGAACGGTCGTAGTTGTAGTAGTTTCAATACTTGTTGTAGTTGTGTCATCCCACCTCCATATAGGCGGACCGTAAGTTGTCTGTATTTCTGTTGTGGTCAGAACAGGCTGAGTCATAAGAGTCTCAGTCGTAACAGGGTCATCGTTGTAGTTTGGTGCAGGGCCGTAAACGTCCTGTATCTCGTCAGCTGACGGGTCATAATTTGCCAGGCTTGCAGGCAGTTCGGCCTCGCTGAGAGTAACAGCATTTACATTTCCTGCTGCTGACATATTCATTGCAGCCGCAAAAGCCGCAGCTGTCAGAAGCGTCTGTTTTGTTTTCTTCATTTGAATAACTCCTTTCTGTCATGAATAATTACAGTTCAGATAAGATATCTGATTTACAGGCAATTTCAGATACTTATAACTATTCATTATGATTATATCATTCATGCAAATCAAAGTCAACACTTTATCCGATTTTTTGGCGATTTGCCGAATTTTTTGATTCGCTGACTATCACATACGAAACCTCTGAGCGTCAAAAAAGCTGATAATTTTCTGATATTTGCGGGCGAGCGGAACTCGCCCCTACAAAAACATTCACGCAAATAGCCGATTGTAGGGGCGCTTTCCGAGCGCCCTTGAAATGTTTTCTCGAAAGATAAAGGCACCGCATACACGGTGCCTTTGCTGATACATATTACTTGGTTTCCATATAGGACTCAGGGGGTTCCTTTATAAGGTCAAGCATATATCTCTGGATAGCCAGTGCGTCCTTATTGGTAAGGCCGTCGCCGCAGTTGCTTACGTCGCCGTTCTTTTTGCCCTGTTCTGATATCATTTTGCCGTATTTGGTCGGGTTTGCGATAGACTGCATGATGAATACAGCGTCTGAGATATCGATGTTTTTATCCTCGTTGACATCGCCGAATATCACTCCGTCAGCATTTGCAGTAAGAGATGTTCTTGTGGTTATTTCCGTTGTTGTGGATGTAGTCTTGCTTGTTGTGGTCTGTGAAGCCTTTGTAGTAGTTGTTACCTGTACAGGCGGCTTGGCAGTGGTGATAACAGGAAGCTGAGCTGCGGCATCTTCACCAAGTGCATCCTGCAATGCTGATACCACTGATACCAGTGAAGCATTGAGTGACAGCGAAGGTACGTTCACTGACCATGCTTCTACGCTGTCTGCGTAGCATTTCTGAGCTGCAACTTCTCCTCTTTTCATGCCGAGGCTGCCGACATACGGGTCATTCATTCCTGAAAACGGGCCGCCTACAAGAACTCCGTCAGGTGCTTTCGGGAAGTAAGCATCTATGCTGTTTGCCCACCATCTGTGGTGAGGATTCTTTGCAGTATAGTTTCCGTAGCCTGTTACGTAGGATATACCGTTGCCGTTTCTGCCGAAGATATAGTCCATAGCTTCAGAAGCGCCGTAGAGATAATACTCTTTTCCGGTGAGATGATATGCATATGCAAGAAGGAGCGCATCATTTACAATATAGCCGTTTGAGTTTTCCTCATAGCCTTCATAATTATATGGAACGCCATCATAGCCTATTCCTATATTTGAATTATCATAATGTACAGTTCCTTCCATAGGAACACCCATTCCGTTGACATAGCTGCGCATATATTCAAGATATCCATCAGCCGTCTTTGACAGCGATTTCAGAAGAGTTTCTTTGTCCTCTGCTTTCAGATTTTCCGAATTGAGCAGAAGGGTGATGTTACCGAGACCTGATGTATTAATATTGGAGAAAGAGGTATCGGGCATCGTGTCTTTCAATCTTCTGCTGAAAGTAAAGGGCTTCTCTTCTTTTACTTCGTAATATCCGGTGGGGTATGAACTGATCTCGTTATAATAATCCTCTTTGCCCGTTGCAGCAAACAGCTCGCAGCCTGCCCAGTAGAATTCATCTACAACGAAATCATCACCGTAAGGCTGTGCGCCTATTGCATGATCCAGCGGTGCAAACTGAGGGTCTCTTTCATAAGCATAATAGTCGTGGTTTGCGGTTAGCCGGCTTTTCTTGTCTTTCAGTGCGCTGAAAGCCTTTTCAGCAGCCGCAAGGCACTTATCTGCAAATTCATCATCAATGCCTCTCCAGAGACGTGAAGCCTGTGCTGCACAAGCGGCAAAGCCTGCGGTTGCTGCATACGTAGGCGGCTTGACGATACGTACTATGCCGTCATAATCGCCGATGTAGTCCCATGGCTTTACAGCTATGCCAACGTATTTATGATCCTCTACCTTGTGGTAGACCATGCCTGCGCAGTCTTTGCCCCAGTAAGGATCCTTCTCGTCAACGACCATCTTCATCATCCATTCAAGCTCATACCTTGCTTCATCAAGGATATCGGGAGCCTTGTTGCCGTTCTCGGGAACAGCGCCAAGCTTGCCGTCGCTGAATTTTCCGTCGGCTTTCAGCTTAGACGAAAGCTCATAGGCATTCTGTAGGTTCCATACAGCGTAAGCGCCGTTTACGACTGATTTGCAGTTTCTGTCTGCGTCAGTCCATCCGCCTGCAACATCTATTTTATAGTCTGTGTCGCCGTCGAAATCCTTAGCATCAAAAGGATAGAATTTCACCCAATTATGCTGAACATAAGCCGTATCTGTAGGGTCTGCCGCCGGATGGGCAAGTGACTCCTTATCGCCTGATGTGATATAAGCTGAGTCGATATCGATACCCGAGCGGTTCTGATAGAAATAGTTGAGAGAATCCGCAAGCAGAGTATCATCGTAAGCATTTTCTTTTATAGTGAAAGCGGCCGACTCATTCATGCAGTAAGAATTCCTGCCCTCATTCCACATAAGCTTGTCGCCGTCAAGGGATGTGTCGTAGAATCCCTCGTGACCGAAGTAAGCAGTATCGGAAACTCCGACGGTATCCTTGACGAAGAGAGTGTATTCTCCAGCCTCTGTGAAATCTGAGAAGTCGAGTATCTGAACGTATTTTCCCGAATCTTTCAGTTTCTGTCCGAACTTAGTCTTTTCTGTAACAGTATTGCCTGCCGATAGATCTTCAACTACTGCCGAAGCCGTGCCCGTGTATACAGCTTTTCCGCTGCTGTCACGCAGTTCAAACTGACAAGGCTCTTTGTTATCGGTGCAGTATGAAGCTTTCTTTGTGAGTTTACTGCTGTAGCCGTGCTGATTTATGCGGACATTGCTCTTAGGTCTTACGATACCGAAATCGGGTTCTTCTGTTTCACATATTGCGCCTTCTGTGTTGTCATGAAGTTTCAGATCGCTGAACCAGATATTGGAACCCTCAGGCATACCTGTGTCGGGATTGCCGTAAGCTCCGATATTGTCAGCGTAATAGAAAGCCCATTCAGCGGCATCTATATTCTCTGTTGCAGTAAAGGTCTGACTGAATTCAAAGGGCTCGCCTTCTTTTATCAGTGCAGGCATCCATTCAGCACCGCCCAGTGCGTGCCAGCAGTCTGTGTTGCCGGAGTAGTCGCCTATTCTTGAATAGATATAGCCGTCTGCATCGGTTTTGATAGTACCGCTTACAGTGTATTCGTGGCCTGCCTGTATCTGTAGTCCACGTGCACGCAGCTGAAGGTCGCTTCTGTCATTTGTTCCTACGGGATAGTAAACCGTTACTTTGAGAGCGTTGCCGTCAACATAAAATCCCTGAGTGGCAGGCTGTGACTCCACCAGTCTCCACGGCAGTATAATAGGATCTTTTTCAAGATCGAGCGTTACGACATCGTACTCCGCAAAGGCTGTCTCAGGAATGACAGCAGGCATTGATGTTACCAGCATTGCAGCCGAAAGAAGACTGCTGACTATGGCTTTTGTGGTTTTGTGTTTCATTTGAATTCCTCCCTCATATTTGTTTTATATCTTTGACTTAATAATCATTTTGATTGTATCATACTTTTCAACAGAAATCAACAGTTAATTGTGAAAAATGTTGTTCCAATGATACCTTTCATTATACACATACGGCGTGCAACTTAAAGTGTTGCACCTGATGCAAAAAAATTTTTTCAAAAATTTTTTGAGATATTGCAATCTGTGACACCCTGTTGCAGTTCAGCTCATTTAATGCCCGATTTTACGGCACTTTTTCTGGTAGAAATCGCAAAACTACCGAAACAGCGCAAAACCGAAAAAATCAAGCCAGGATCATATTTTGGTAGAAACTTGGTAGATACCTACCGCCGATAAGGTTGGTAGAAAGTTGGTAGAAACCCTAAAACAAACGGTAGAAAGCCTGTTGACAAAGCAAACTGAATAATGGATAAATAGCGGACGGTGTTTCATAACAGAAGCGCTGTCCGCTATTTTTATGCCCAAAATTGAATACCGTACATCGCTTCTCAGCAATGAGGAGCGATTTTTTATTTCATATGAACAATGTCAAGGAGGTCTTTCTATGCCAAACCCTACGAGAATCAGCTTACCGAGGGTAAACTACAACTTCGATGCTAAGGCTTGTGTTCCGGTTCTTACCGTCATGCTCAACAAGGTCGAAAAGGATTATTCCACTGTCGATGAACTGTGTGACCACGATGAACTGTCGAAGTTCACCCGTGATGAGATCAAAAATGCTGTATCTGAGCTGAACGGCAGAAAGTTTCTCCTTAAAGTGGATAAGCCGTATGGCTGCGTTTATGCGGTAAATAAGCTGTACATAGCAAACATGGAATTTGTGTACGGCAGATGAGCTGAGGGAGGAATGGAAATGGACAAGCGTAACAGAAAAAAGAAAACCGTGGACGATACCGTCTGCGAGATACATAAATTCAGCGGTTATGCCGTTCTGAGCAACTGCTTCGTGCGGTCTACCAAACTCGGCTGTCCTGCTATTGGTCTGCTTGGCAGAGTCATGGACTTGCCTCCGACATGGAACTTTTCTAAGGCAGGACTTATCGCACTATGCCCTGATGGAGAGACGGCTATCGACAGCGCCTTGAAAAACCTGAAAGAATGTGGCTACCTTGAAATAGAAGTCAAGATGCCGAATGAGAACCCGACAGGCAGGATTCAGACGGTCTACAAGTTTTATGAGTATTCAGCGAAGGATACCTCTATCCCTCAGTACGACTATGAGCTTGAAACCTTTACGGTGGATAATGCTGTGCTGAACCGTGTCAAGAAAGTCGGTAACTTCACCATGATCAGCAGCAAGCTCCTGCGAAACAAGGAAATTCCCAATAAGCTCCTCGGCTTTCTTCTCAAAGTGCTTTCTCTGCCTGACTACTGGCATTTCTCCATGTCGGGACTGAAAGCGATATGTAAAGAGGGCAAGACTGCGGTTCATAACGCTGTGAACAAGCTCATTGATATGGGATACCTTGTCCGCACTCAGCTTCTCTCTAATGAGAGTATTCATAACTGCTTTGAGTATGTATACAGCTTTTTCGATGTTCCTGTCAACAAGGAAGAAGCTGATGAGCTTGATGCAGAGACCAGACGCAAGGCAATCACGATCCGTGAAGGCGGTAGGGCGAAAGCTGCCGTTTCTTCAGGTGAAAAACAGAGG
>Ga0255346_1000612_pt1 | contig 56990 bp, 39 predicted proteins | sample wastewater_treat_FD_194410 | JGI IMG/M metagenome (GOLD analysis project Ga0255346, IMG submission 194410) | Wastewater microbial communities from Lulu Island WWTP, Vancouver, Canada - plant22 | ecosystem: Engineered > WWTP > Wastewater > Unclassified | place: Canada: Vancouver, British Columbia...
GTGTGAAAAGCAATCTTTTTTCGTGCAGGGTAATTCATTCACCTAAGCTACAGTTCTATTTTTTCAGCCTTGTCAGATAGACATTTCTGAATTGGATGTCCTTCCCTTCACTTTGAAGACATATATGACCATTGTCTGGATTAGTTCCGCTAGCTTTATTCTGAAGCACTCCGTTAACTGTGACTTCTATCGTATTTCCCTTTGTAACAATTTCCATTGTATTCCATTCACCTGTTGGTTTTTCCGATGAAGGGGCAAATTTCTCTACAACTATTGAAGATTTATTTTTTCTTTCATTCATATCGGAGCCATTCATGGTTATGAAATCACCGGCACTTCCTGCCTTTAGCTGGCACTCAAAGCACTTTGGCCAGATTGTATCAGGCAACTGGGTGTTTATAAAAACACCGCTGTTTGTAGCTTCAACCGGGTAGCGCCATTCCAGATGCAAATTGTAATCAGAATATGAATCCTTTGTACGCATATAGCCAAAAGGATTTCCTGTAATGTGAATCACTCCATCTTTTACAAGGAATACAGTCTTTGGGTCAACAGAGGGATCCCTTAGCATGAAAACCCAGTTATTCAGATTTTTGCCGTTGAACAGTTTAACAGTTTCGGTTTTTTGTTTTTTTGCTTTGGCATTTTGCTCAGCCTGTGCTGTAAATGAAATACTGGTTATAAAAACTACCAGAAGAAGTGCTGTAAGGTTTATTCTTGTTTTCATGATTAACGAGGATTTAGAAATTAATATCTTTTAATGATTAATCTAGAGTAATTTGCTTGCCAGTTCTGCCAGGAAACTTCGTTCTCCCTTGACAAGGTTTACATGAGCAAAAATATCCTGGTTCTTCATCTTATCCGAAAGATAGCTTAAACCGTTTGAACCTGTGTCGAGATAGGGAGAGTCAATCTGTTCAATGTCACCTGTGAAGACCATCTTTGTTCCTTCTCCGGCCCGGGTTATTATGGTCTTTATTTCGTGCGGTGTCAGATTCTGGGCTTCATCGACTATAAAGAAAATGCTTGAAAGGCTCCGCCCCCTTATATATGCAAGAGGAGTGATAACAAGCTTTTCTTCATTTATCATTTCATTTATCCTGATGAATTCCGGACTCTGATGGCTGAATTTGTGTTTTATAACAGTAAGGTTATCGTATAAAGGTTGCATATATGGATCCATCTTCTGCCTGATGTCTCCGGGCAGAAATCCAAGATCGCGGTTAGCCAGAGGGATAATTGGTCTTGCCAGGAAGATCTGTTTATATCTTTTGTATTGTGCCAGGGCAGAAGCAAGTGCAAGAAGCGTTTTGCCCGTACCGGCTTTGCCTGTAAGTGAAACAAGTTGAATATCAGGATTTGATAAAGCATAAATGGCAAAAGTTTGCTCGGCATTCCTGGGGTCTATACCGTATGTAGTCTGTTTTGTTACACGTTTCAGAAGTTTGTTGACCGGGTTATAATGAGCCAGGGCACTTGCTCCATGATTCTTCATTATGAAAAACTGATGTCCTTTTATCTCAGTATCAAGTTTGAATTCCGATGCACTTACACCCTCAGGATGATCATACAGCTTGTTTATAAGCTCCTGATCCATGCCTTCAATAACTGTTATGCCTTTATACAGATCGTCAATGTTTGCAACCTTGTCGTTCCTGTAGTCCTGTGCAATTATTCCCAGCGACTTGGCTTTCATGCGCAGATTAATGTCTTTTGTTATAAGGACAACAACTTTATCCTTATTTGTATTACAGACATAATCAGCAATAGCAAGTATCCTGTGATCGGGGGTCCTTTCAGGGAATGACTGACTGACTTTTTCTGAAAAATCCCGGCCAGTCTCTATGTGCAGGTTTCCCAGATTCTCGCCAAGAGGGATATTGGCAGTCAAAAGCATATCGCCTGAAAGTTTGTCAAGTTCTCTTGTGAATTCCCTTGCATGAAAATTTATCTGATCATTTCCTTTTTTGAACTTATCAAGCTCCTCAAGTACTACAATCGGGATTATCACATCGTTTTCCTCAAAATTGTAAATGCATTTATAATCGTGCAAAAGAACATTTGTATCAATTATGAAAAGTTTTTTGTTATGCTTCTTCTTCATTTTGTAAATACTTGCAATATAACATATTACAATTAAACCATATGTACAGATTCCGCCTTAAAATTAACCAAAAAAATGAGTTTTTATTGCTGCCTGATATTAAAGTGTGTTAATTTGCAGTTAAAGAAAGGTTACGAAAAGTCAAATTGAATCATTCCCGATTCTTCTTTTGAAGGGTGTAAGGGAGATGTTTTCCGGAGGGTGAGTTGTAAATCATGCTTTAAACATATTATTGGATAGTTATCAGATTATGGATTATAAGCAAACAGTGGATTATCTTTATTCCTTGTTGCCAGCTTTTCACAGAATAGGGAAAGCAGCGTATAAGGATAATCTTGATAATACAATTGATCTTAACCATTATTTCGGGCATCCGCATCTGAATTATAAAACAATTCATGTTGCCGGTACCAACGGAAAGGGGTCTGTTTCGCACATGCTGTCATCTGTGTTGCAGGAAGCCGGCTATTGTACCGGACTTTACACCTCACCCCATCTTAAGGATTTCAGGGAAAGGATCAGAATTAACGGTGAGATGATCCCCGAGAATGAGGTTATTGCTTTTGTAGATAAGCACAGGACGATTATCGGGAATGTAAAGCCTTCATTTTTTGAGCTTACTGTAGCAATGGCATTGGATTATTTTGCCAGAAAGAATGTTGATATTGCTGTTATTGAGACTGGGCTGGGAGGCAGACTCGACTCCACGAATATTATTACTCCGGTGATCTCGGTAATTACAAATGTAGGCCATGATCATATGGGCCTTCTTGGAGATACCCTTCAGAAAATTGCAGTGGAAAAGGCAGGGATTATAAAAGAGAATATTCCGGTTGTAATTGGGGAGTCAGGACTTGAAACAAGGGATGTCTTCATTGAAAAAGCACGTGATACTGGTTCATCTGTTTTTTTTGCGGATGAAGAATTCAGGTGTGAGATCCAGGATAATCCCACAGGAGAGGGCGGCTGGAAATTTACTGTTGAGAATATGCATAATAATGAGAAAGTAAGCGGTTACACAGCTTTGGGCGGTGATTATCAATCGAAGAACATTCAGACGGTATTCTGCGTTTGCAGACAATTTGAAAATGATTTGAACATCACTCAGAAGACGATCCTGGAGGGTATCCGCAATGTTATTAAAAATACGGGTCTCATGGGCCGGTGGCAGATATTGAAACGCAATCCCCTGATAATATGTGATACCGGGCATAATTATGAAGGACTTCAGTATACAATGAGACAGATAGACAGAATTCCTGCCCGCAGGGTTCATATGGTCCTTGGTTTTGTTGCAGACAAGGACCTGAGTATTATTTTTCCGCTTCTTCCTCCTGATGCCACCTATTATTTTACAAAGGCATCGATGCCCCGTTCTCTAGATGAAAAGATCCTGAAAGAAAATGCCAGGTCTTTTGGTTTGGATGGCAATAGCTACCCGACTGTAGCTGAGGCTCTTTATGAGGCAACACTCAATGCTGCCGATAATGACCTTATCTATATAGGCGGGAGCACCTTTATTGTTGCAGAAGTAATTTGATATATTTTAATTTTATTGATTTATATGAAAAGAATACTCTTATTTTCCCTTTTGATCCTTAGCATTCTGAAGCTTGCTGCCCAGAATGAAAAGAAACTGCTTATCCTGCACACAAACGACCTTCATTCAAGGATTACAGGTTATGCACCCGAATCGCTTTACACTCCACTGACAACCAATGATGATAATACTTCAGGAGGTTTTGCCAGGATTGCAACGATAATCAAAAATGAGAAAGAATCATTCGATGGAACAACACTTGTACTTGATGCAGGTGATTTTCTGATGGGAACACTTTTCCAGGCAATGGAAACAAGAAATGGGTTTCAGCTTAGGCTGATGAAGCTTATGGGTTATGATGTTGGCTGTCTTGGCAACCATGAATTTGATTACGGTCCTGAAAAAACTGCAGAAATTATAAGCAGGTCGGCAGAAGGAGGTGAGATACCGGTGCTTCTTCTGAGTAATGCCGTTTTTGATCCGGAAGATAGCAGCGATGATGCCCTTGAAAAGCTTTTCAACTCAGGGATAATCAAGCGGAAATATGTAATGGAAAGAGACGGTATGAAGATCGGGTTCTTCTCACTGATGGGTAAAGTTGCTGCTGATAATGCCGCCTTTGCCAAACCGGTCAGATTCGCCGGTCAGAAATCAGTTGCAAAGAGGATGGTAAGGGAACTGAAGAAGGAAAACTGCGATATAATTATCTGCTTATCACATTCAGGTGTCTCAAAAGATAAGAAAGGTAACATTACAGGCGAGGATGTTAAACTGGCAAAGAAAGTAAAAGGAATAAATGTCATTATAAGCGGTCATACACATACAAAGCTTAACAGTCCTGTGATTGTAAATGGAACAGTAATTGTACAGGCAGGAAAATATGGCGAGTATGTTGGTAAGCTTTCTCTCATTTACAGGGAAGGAAAAACCGAAGCAGACAATTATACACTGATACCTGTTGACGACAGGATAGCCGGTGATCCGGAAATAAATGATCTTGTCGTGAATCAGAAAAGACTGATAGATGAAGAAATCCTTATACCAGCAGGGATGAGTTATGAAAAAAGCATAGTCGAAACTGATTTCCTTCTGGAATGTGACTGGGAAGACGATTTTGCCGAAAGCAATCTTGGGCCGCTTGTTGCCGATGCAATACATTCATATATTAACAGAAACACAAAAACAGGAACAGATATAAGTCTTGTAGCTGCAGGGGTGATACGCGATAAGATATTGCCGGGTTTACAGAGTGCTTCTGACATTTTCAGGATCATGTCGATGGGATCAGGAAATGATGATGTTCCGGGATATCCTCTTGCCAGGCTTTATGTTACGGGTAAAGAGCTGAAAAGGATTCTTGAAATATTGCAAATAGCTTACAAAAATGCTCCTGAAAACTATTGTTTTTATTCCGGAATCAGGGTTAATTATGATCCTGACAAGGGAATGTTGAGAAAAATAAACAGGATTGATATTGTGAATCCGGATGGTACGATGACAAATGTTGATTTCTCGAGAAAAAATACTACCCTTTATTCAATAACGGCAAATTCGTACATACTGGAATTTGTGGGCATAATAAAGAAAATGAGCTTCGGCCTGATAAATGTTGTACCGAAGGATGAAAGTGGTAATCCTGTTACTGATATGAAGAAAGCAGTGATCGATCTTGACGAAATTGCTGAAGGTGTTCAGGAGGGAAAAGAATGGCTTGCTCTGATTGAATACTTTTCAATGATGAAAGACCTGGATGGCAACGGAGTGCCTAATATTGATCCAAAATACAAAACTTCCATCAAGACTTTTTTTACGGGCTCTTAGGTGCTAAGGCCATCAGAATATAACAAGTAAGAACCGTTTTTTACCAGCTGCTGAAAGGATTATCAACAACTATCCTGTTTTTCTGGTTGGCAACATTATATCCTATTTCGTACATTGACCGGGCAATCAGTTCCATTTTGTTGAAATCTATTTTTTCAATTACATCTTTGGGTGTATGATAGTCAGTATGTAACCCGGTTAAAAAGAAAAGTATCGGAATATCCTTTACGACAAAATTGTAATGATCGCTTCTGCTGAACAACTGAAGGGGATGATCCGTACCGCTAAGGTCGTAATTGAAATCGAGTACAGTGCCTGCATCTACTGATTCTGCTATAGCCATGAGTTCTTTGCTTTGGTTGTCAGAAATTACAAAAACCTCGTTTGGTCCCGACATGGGATTCTGATCACTGGTATCAGCCTTTCCCTTTACCCTTCCTATCATGTCAGCGTTAAGATTGACTACAGTATTTTCGAGGGGCACAAGTGGATTGTTCGAATAGTATTTTGAACCGCAGAGTCCGATTTCTTCTCCCGAGACCCACAAGAACAATAATGACCTCAGGGGTTTTTTCTCCAGACTGCTGAATGCTTTTGCTATAGATAGTAGTGCTGCACATCCTGAAGCATTGTCATCTGCACCGACGTTTATGCCTCTTGCGGACTCTCCTATATGATCGACATGAGCTGAAAATATTACATATTCGTTCTTCAGTACAGGATCACTGCCCTCTATATAAGCAGCAATATTATTAAGCGTTATTTCTTCGGTCTTTACAGTCTCTGTTATTTTCAGTTTTTTATCTTTTATAGTGAATGAGTTTGGTTTTATCTTACTGTCAATCATATTCTGAAGACTTTCAAGGGTATAACCACTACCTTTAAGTATTTCATCGGCAACTTGACTGTGGACAATCAGTATTTTTGGCATATTGGGAAGCTGGAGGACCGGGCGTTTTTCTCCTTTGAGGCTCCTGGCTGAATTCAGTTCACCTGCAATTCCTGAGAATTTTTCTTCAAGAGATGAGTATCCTGATTTAGGATCCGGCACTATTATAACAGCTTTTGCTTTCGAAAACATAAGCCCGGTGAGTTTAAGCTGGATACTCATGAAAGAAGAAGGGTTGTAATCTTCAATCAGATAGCCTTTCCCATCTTTTGCCGGGGGCGATCCAAGCATTACAAGGAGGATCTTTCCTTCCGGGTTGATGTCAGCAAAATCATCATATCCGTACATCCCAAGTTTAATGCCATAACCTGCAAAAACAATATCACCTTCAATTGTGAAATCCGAAGGCCCTGTAGGAATTAGTTGATATATTGGTTTTTGTATTGTAACAGTATCGCCTTTGTTGGGAATGACCTGTATCATGCTTTTTTCGTTGTCGATCATATAATTCATCATTGAAAAAGGCTGCATATAGCTAGTACCGTTTGCCGGTTTTAATCCCATGATCTTTGCCTGTGATATAATAAACTGCTGGGCAATATCCAGTCCCGGGCTGTTGTTTTTTCGTCCTTTGAGTAAGGGGGATGCAAGGAAGGAAACATAACTTTCAAGATCAACAGATGTTATTATGTCACTTCCGGGAAATTTCTTCTGCGCATGGAGAGTGACCTGAAAGCTTGTTATAATTATTATAATAATCAGATATTTAATAAAATGATTCATGTTAGATATTTGAATAGGCCCTAAAGTTATAAAAGTTTATTAAAGCCAGGACAGAAATAGACCTTACTGTATACAGACCCATCAGGACTCTTTTCTTTAGAATTTTAATAGGAATAGATTTTTTTCTTAAGTTTGAGAACTGATTTTAACACATGGAGGTAAGTGTATATTTCTGGATAGGTTTTCATGTTTTCATATTCCTGATACTTGGAATAGACCTGGGCATTTTTAGCAGGAATCCGCACAAGGTGCCGTTAAAGGAAGCTTTGCTTTGGTGCGCTGTATGGATTTTCCTGGCCTTGGGCTTTAATCTTTTTGTTTTGTTTGAATTCGGTAAGACAAAGGCCCTTGAATTTCTGGCTGGTTATCTTATTGAGTATTCCCTCAGTGTTGACAATATCTTTGTTTTTATACTTATCTTCTCGTATTTTGCTGTTCCGGAGAAATATCAGCATAAAGTGCTTTTTTGGGGTATCATAGGCGCTCTGGTGATGAGAGGAATTTTCATTTTTGCCGGGGTGGCTCTGATAAACAGATTCCACTGGATAGTTTTAGTTTTCGGTGGCTTTCTCCTTATTACCGGTATAAAAATGATGGCACATAAGGATGTGCAGGTAGATCCTTCAAAAAATCCAGTTGTGAGATTTGCCCGCAAGTTTCTTCCGGTGACAGACAAAACAAATGAAGGAAGGTTTTTTATCAGGATAAATTCCAAGCTGTATATGACACCCTTATTTCTTGTGCTGCTGATAATAGAATCAACAGACCTTCTTTTTGCAGTCGACAGCATACCTGCAGTTCTTGCTGTGAGCCACGAGAGATTTATAGTTTATACATCTAATATATTTGCTATACTGGGATTAAGATCGCTTTATTTTGCTGTGTCGGGAATAATGGGATACTTCAGGTACCTTAAAACAGGTCTGGCATTTATTTTGACATTTGTGGGACTCAAGATGATAGCGTCATTTTTCCATTTTGAGATCCCAATACTGATTTCACTGGCTGTAATAGTGTCAATACTTGTTATTTCAATACTCGCATCAATTCTGATTTCAAAAAAGTAGTTCTCAATATACCCTGATAAAATTATCAGGAAAATATTAACTTTGTGCTGATTGAAGAAAGTCAGATTTTTTATTAAAAAGGGTTCGGGAATGAATTCTCAGAATCGGAAAACAGGTGCGCCTCCGGCGTTTATTGTTTTGTTCCTTATCCTGTCAGTAATTTCGCTTGTTGTCGGAGCAATATTTTACCATAGACAGAAGATGAATTTGCTTTTTAATTCTACTAAGGAACTATCTGCAATAGCTGATCTGAAGGCAAAACAGATCATTCAGTGGAGAAGCGAGAGAATAGCTGATGGATCTAATTTCAATCAGAATGCAGTTCTGATGAAGAAATTTTACAGCTTTCTTGATGACAGGAATAACAAAGAGCTGGAGGCAGATCTTCTGCAGTACCTGAAAGGTCTTACTGAAAATTATGATTACCGTGATGCTTTGTTTGTTGACGGGAATAGTAATCCTGTACTATCTTATCCGGACAGGGAAACTGTAATCGGAGATTACCTTGCTTCAAATCTTCCGGGTTATATAAAGAATAAGGAGATAACTCTGACAGACTTGCACCAGTCTCAAAAGGTAAGTATTATACATCTCGACCTTGTAGTGCCGATGAAGAGTCCCGACACAATCAGCAACTCTGTTTTCGGCGCACTTGTGTTAAGGATAGATCCAAGGAAGGTACTTTATCCGATTATTAATTCCTGGCCGTCAGCAACAATCACATCAGAAATGATCCTGTTCCACCAGGAAGGAGACCAGATACTTTATCTTAATGAACTCAGACATATGCCTGGGTCAAGCCTTACTTTGAGGAAATCGATTACTGAAGAGAATCTTGCTGAGATACAGGCATTACTTGGGGTGAGAGAAACAACCGATGCAATTGACTACCGTGGGGTGAAAGTAATTGCCGCCATGAAAAAAATACCTGAATCGCCTTGGTATTTAGTGGCTAAGACAGACCGGAAGGAGATTTTTAACTCTCTGAGAGATGAACAGAGGCTTATTTTGATAATTATCGTTCTTTTTAATCTGACAACGGCTTCTTTCCTCGGTTTTGTGTGCTGGAATCAGAGAGTAAGATTTTATAAGGAGAAATATGAAGCAGAGCTTGAACGGATGGCACTTGTAAGACATTTTGATTATATTCTCAAATATGCAAATGATATTATACTGCTGATTGACAATAATTTCAAAATTATTGAAGCTAATGATAAGGCTCTCGAGACATATCAGTATGACAGGGGGGAAGTAATAGGGATACCTCTGGAAAGATTCCTTGACGATAAGGGAAACAAGATTGAGAAGGGTTTTTCAAGGCTAGACGACATGGGTTATGCAACTTTTGAATCAAAGCATAAAAGGAGAGATGGAAGCACTTTTCCGATAGAGATAAGCGCCAGGCGGGTTGATATAGAAGGAGTTAAGTTTTATCAGGCAATATGCCGCGATATAACTGAACGGAAAAATGCAGAAAAGATATTAAAGGAAAGCGAGGAAAGATTCCGTAAGATCTTTGAGGAAAGCCCATTATCTATTGCAATGACTGATAAGGATATGGGAATAATCAGGGCAAACAACGCTTATTGCCAGATGCTTGGATATACGGAGGAGGAATTGAGCAGGATGACATATAAGGATTTCACACATCCGGATGATATTCAGAAAGATGAGCATGCAATCTTTCAGCTTGTATCAAAGAATATGCCAATATATCATACTGAAAAGCGTTTTCTTAAAAAAGATGATTCTCTGATCTGGGGATCAACAACAGTGAGTATTGTCAGGAATAATAACGGAGAGATACAGTTTTTCCTTGAAATGGTTGAAGATATTACTTCGAAAGTACTGGTTGCTGACGAGCTTCTTGCTGCAAAAGAAAAAGCTGAAGAAAGTGACAGGCTGAAAACAGCATTCCTTCATAATATATCGCATGAAATAAGGACTCCCATGAATGCCATAATGGGATTCTCAACCCTGTTGAATGATCCGGAACTAACAGCCAGCGAAAGGATCCAGTATACTGATATAATACAGCAGAGTGGTAATCAGTTGCTTTCAATAATAAATGACATTGTTGATCTGGCTAGTATCGAAAGCGGTCAGGTTAAGATTAATTTGCGGAGTATTAACATTAACCGGGCAATGAAGAGCCTTTACGAACAGTTCAGCTATAACGAGAAATTCCAGAAAGTAGAACTGGTATTGAAAACCCCGCTGGAGGATGATGATGCGGAGATAATGACAGATGGCACAAAGCTTGTGCAGATGCTGTCAAACCTTATAAATAATGCCCTTAAATTCACTCCTGAAGGAAGAATTGATATTGGATATGTACTTCAGGACGGCTTCCTGGTGTTCTCTGTTAAAGATACCGGAATTGGTATCCCTCCCGAATTTCATTCCAGAGTGTTTGAACGTTTTTATCAGATTGATAATATAGAGTGTCCCGACAATATCAGGGAACAGGTCTTGGACTGTCTATCTGCAAAGCATATGCAGAACTTCTTGGCGGAAAGATCTGGCTTGAATCCAACCCGGATAATGGAACCACTTTCAGCTTCTCTATTCCATACCAGAAGAGCCAGGAAGCATCAATAAAACGATAAAATTGTTCCGGCTTTCTTTGATTTTTCATTGCTTTTCCTTACGGTATAAATTTTTTCGGTGACAAGTATATGGTCATCTGAACCGAATGAAGAAAAGAGTTTCTTTCTGTCTGGGCAGCTTGCCTGATCTTGTCTGATGAAGATACCTTTTTTCTATTTTCCGGAGATCTTGTTTTTAGATCTTTTGTCATGATAATCAAGCTAAAAGAATGTATTTATGAAATACTTTTTATACTTTCGCAAAAATCTTTTTCTATAAATCGGAATAAAATCGATTTAAAATAGTCTATTTGATAAAGAATATTGATAAACAAAAGTCTGTTAATATATAATATGAAAAGGTCAAGAATTATAACCGTAATAGTTATTGTAGTTATTACGATAGCGTTGATAGTCTTCAACAAAATTACTTCAAAGAGTAATAAGGATAATACTTTTACCGAAGTAAAAAGAGGACTTTTTGAGATTACAGTATCCAATGCAGGAAAATTGCTTGCTGAGAACTCAACTGATATAAGGGGCCCCGAGATCAACCAGAATGAACAGCAGGGTGGTGGTCGTGGTGGTCGTGGCGGTGGCGGTGGCATGATGCGTGCTCAGAACCTTGAGATCCAGGATATAGTTGCAGAAGGAACAATAGTTCAGGAAGGTGATTATATCGCCCAGCTTGACAGGTCTGACTATACAAATACCCTGACTGAGGCTCAGCAGCGTCTCGAGACTCTCCAGAACAACCTTGAAATGACAATTCTTGATACTGCTGTAACTCTTTCATCTTTGAGAGATGATATAACAAACCAAAGATATGCTGTTCAGGAAGCAAAAATCACTTTTGACGAATCAAAATTTGAACCCCCGGCAACTCAGCGTAAAGCAGAAATCAACCTCAATAAACAACAACGCGCTTTAGATCAGGCGCTTAGGAGTTATTCGCTGAGAAAAGCCCAGGCTTTGACTGATATTGCTACTGCCAGGAAGAGACTTAGCGATGGTCAGGATTATGTTGCCAGCCTTCAGGATTTCCTTGCTAAATTTAGAATTACTGCGCCAAAGGCAGGGATAGTTATGTATAAGGAAGAATTCAATGGCACGAAGAGAAAAGTTGGGTCTTCACTTAATCCCTTTGATATGGTTGTCGCTACAATGCCCGACCTTTCATCAATGATTTCAAAGGTCTATGTGAGTGAAATAGAGGTTAATAAGGTAAATGTTGGACAGAAAACGGTTATAACTATTGATGCATTGCCCGGCAAATCAATTAATGGTACAGTTACAAGTGTGGCAAACGTGGGAGAAGTCCTGCCAAATTCAGATGCAAAAATGTTTGAAGTCATTATAAAGGTCGATGGCACTGATTCAGAGCTGAGGCCTGAAATGACTTCATGGAACAAAATCATAATCAATAGTATTGATGATGCGATTTTTGTCCCTCTCGAATGCGTACATGCCGGGTCTGATGGTATACCTTATGTTGTCAGGAAAAATAAAACAAGACAGGTAGTTGTACTCGGTGAAGAAAATGATAAGAATGTAATAGTCAAGCAGGGGCTTGAAGAGGGTATGCCTATTTATGTTGTTCCTCCTGTTGATTTCAACAAATTCAGAATGGTTGGTCAAAATCTTCTGGCCAATATTCAGTAAGTATTGATTGTCTGAAGTTTCCTGCCAGTTATGTGTCTTACATAATTGGCTGTAGACTATTGATAGTTGATATTTCATTAGTTATGGATGAAGATATTTTTAATAATAATTCCGGTAATTATTTACTTTCTGCCCTACAGCCTGTATGGTCAGACCAGGGGATGTACGGACCCGTTGGCAATTAATTACAATAAAACAGCCACGATAAACGACGGTAGTTGTATCTATGATGCTGTTAAGATTTCACCTGTTTCGGAAAGTAACCTGTCTTCTATATTAAGGGAGACATCAGGCCTTTTAAGCTGGAATGATTATCTATGGACCCATAACGATAACAGCGATATTAATATCTATATGCTGGATACAATCAGGGGAGAAATTTTAAATACTTTTCCTCTGACAGGAGCAGAAAATAACGATTGGGAAGAGATTTCAATGGATGAGACTCATATCTATATTGGTGATTTTGGCAATAACGGCGCAGGTAACCGTACAGATCTTAAAATACTTAAGGTTGAAAAGAACAGCCTTTTAGCAGGGAACCCTTCAATTGAAACAATTAATTATTCATATCCTGAACAGACAGATTTTACAAGTCCTGGTGTAAATAATACGGATTTTGACTGTGAAGCTTTTATTGTATCCGATGACAGCATCTATCTTTTTACAAAACAGTGGATTAGCAATAGAACTAGCTTGTATGCATTGCCAAAATCACCCGGTACCTATACGGCGAAACTGAAAGCAACACATGATGTGGAAGGCTTGATTACAGGCGCCGTATACCTGGAATCAAAAAAAATTGTCGCACTGAGTGGCTACAGCAGTTCCCTGATGCCATTCGTATACCTTCTTTACGACTTTACAGGTACGGATTTTTTCAGCGGGAATAAAAGAAAGATAATAATAGACAAACCCTATTACCAGGTTGAGGGAATAAGTACGGTCGACGGATTAAAATATTTCATTTCAAATGAATATAATTCAATTGGTTCATTTCTGACCATCCCAAACAAACTGCAGGTAATTGATCTTAGCATATTTTTAAAGAAATATATAAACACAATAACCGGGAAGCAGGATGACAGTCCGGATTCCAATTACATACCTTATCCCATTCCTGCAGGCGATTATATTTCAGTCAGGTGCAAAAATGATTCACTACGGCACTTGAGATATTCACTTATTGATATGACCGGAAAGGTAGTTAAATCAGGAATGCTTCCTGATGAAACATCTGGCATAAGTGTTAACGGCCTGCCTGGAGGAGTATATGTTCTTAAGATTGGGGAAAACAAGGCAGACAGGTACAGGATAATAAAAAAATGAGCATTCTGTTCCTTATCTGACTTACTCAAAGATTCTATTCCGTAGATTCTCAGGATATATTTTCAAGTTTTTTGAAAGATGTTAGAAGTCCGCGGATAACAGCTGAACTTAAGCCCTGGTGTTCCATTTCATTAAGTCCGGATATTGTAATTCCCTGGGGTGTTGTAACCTTATCAATCTCTTTCTCGGTATGGTTTTCTGTTTCCAGGATAAGCTGGGAGGCTCCCCTGACAGTCTGGGCAGTTATCATCTGGGACATTTCCGCATTAAATCCGATCTCTATTCCGCCTTGCGACATTGCACGCATAAATCTCAGGGCAAATGCAATTCCGCATGCCCCTATAACAGTTGCTGCATCCATAAGATCTTCGGTGATGATAATTGTTTTACCCATCTTTTCAAACATGTCAACAACAATCTTCTCCTGTTTTGGTGTAGTATTCCTGAATGATATACAGGTCATCGATTCGCATATCTCAAGTGCAGTGTTTGGCATAATGCGCACATTGGGCACAGGGCCGAATTCTGTTTCAATATCCTTGTGTGAAATGCCTGTTACAGTTGAAATAAGAAAATGCTGTAAATTGAGTTTTGTTTTTATTTCATCTTTCAGCATCCTGAACTGTTGTGGTTTTACAGCTATTATTACTAAAGTGGCAGATGATATTGCTTCATTATTATCATCAGTTACCGTAAAACCGTTTTTTCTCAGAAAGTCTATCCTTGATTCGCGTTTCTCGGAAAGTATAATTTCCTCAACAGTAAATTGTTCCGACCTTATGAGTCCTTTGGCAAGGGAAGTTCCAATATTTCCTCCTCCGATTATAGCTACTTTGTACTTTTTCATTCTAATGTAATAAGTAAGCGAAGATAAGGAAAATCGCCAAATTTGACACGAAATTCAGCTGTGCTTATTAAAAAAACAAAAATATCTATCAGCGAGTCAATGTGGGTGTACCTGATATTTGTGGGCGATGAGGGAGTCGAACCCCCGACCCTCCCGACTTGTCAGTCGGGATGCTCTGAACCGGTTCTGATTTTTGGGAATACATTATATACACGAAAAACATCAGCGAGTCAATGTGTGTGTACCTGATATTTGTGGGCGATGAGGGAGTCGAACCCCCGACCCTCCCGACTTGTCAGTCGGGATGCTCTGAACCGGTTCTGATTTTTGGGAATACATTATATACACGAAAAACATCAGCGAGTCAATGTGGGTGTACCTGATATTTGTGGGCGATGAGGGAGTCGAACCCCCGACCCTCCCGACTTGTCAGTCGGGATGCTCTGAACCGGCTCTGATTTTTGGGAATACATTATATACACGAAAAACATCAGCGAGTCAATGTGGGTGTACCTGATATTTGTGGGCGATGAGGGAGTCGAACCCCCGACCCTATGCTTGTAAGGCATATGCTCTGAACCAACTGAGCTAATCGCCCAAAAAAGTGAGTGCAAATATAATTTACATTTTAAAATTCTGCAAAATAAAAAATACAATTCCATCTCTTATATTAATATGTTGAAAACAAGAAGTAAATATTCTATTTCAAGATGTTCTAAATTCGCTAAATTCACTAAATTCGCTACAAATTGTTATCATGTCATTAGAAGAAATATGCGGATAACATTTGATCATTTGTGTTTTTAACATGATGAAAACAATTGAGTTGAAATAAATCAAAACTGAACCTGACTTCAATGAGACAAATGATTTGTTCTTCAGCTGTTAATGCGGATAATGATTTAATCCGGATTGGCGTGAGTCAAACAGGGGTTCATTATTCTCTTAAACAAATGTTATCAACCCTTCATAAGAAAAACCAGAAGATCATCCTGCTTTTTGTTTGCCTGTTCTTTTTGTCTGCCTTGTATCCTCTTATGGCTGGAGAGATCTTTAATTTTGTGACAAATTCAGGGATGTCAACAACAGTCACTAAAGAATTGTCTGATGTCGGTTCTTATTCAGGTCAGTTCTTGGCTTTGCCACCTGTTGCTGTATGTAAAGACATTACGGTTTATCTTGGTACAGATGGCAATGTAACGATAAATGCCTCAGATATTGATGGAGGTTCATATGATCCTGATGGAATAATTGCAAATATTGTTGCTTCTCCGGCTTCATTCAACTGTTCAAATATTGGTCCCAACAATGTGACTCTTACTGTTACTGATAATACGGGAATGGTATCGACCTGCGTAGCAGTTGTTACTGTTCGCGATAACCTGCCGCCAGTTATGGCTTGTAAAAATCTGGTTGTATACCTCGATCAGTCGGGTTTTGCAAATATAACTGCTGCCGACATTAACAACGGAACTACGGACAATTGTGAAGGACCGATAAGGTTATATATAAACCGGACAGTTTTCAGCTGTTCTGACATTGGTGCGCCAGTGGATGTAACTCTTACAGGAACAGATGCTTCAGGAAACACAGCTTCATGCGTATCACAGATCACCGTGAGGGATACAATATCTCCTGTAATCAGTTTAAAAACTTTTGAACTGGTTCTTAATACTGATGGAACAGGAACTCTTCATCCGTCGGATATTGATAACGGTACATCAGATAATTGCGGACCCGTTTCCCTGTCTGTCACTCCCAGCTCATTCAGCTGCGGCGATCAGGGAATAAAAACTGTAGTTTTGACAGCCGTTGACTCTCATGGGAATTCTAAATCGGAAAGTGTTAAAATAACGGTGCGACCATGGTTTGAGATAGAAAGCATGTCTCTGGATAATTGTGATCTCGCCCTTCCCTTTGGGTTGTACAAAGCCGATATAACTGGTGAAGCGGATTCACTTTTTTCGTATTTCTGGGATGGCCTTGAGGATCTTTATAAGCCTTTTCTCACTTTCATACCGGTTCCACCTTACCTTGTTTCCTCTAATACAAGCACATTAGAGAGACCTTTTTTCAATAACGCAGATTTGCCCGACGGTACTTATACTATAAGACTCATTGTGAAAGACAACATAGGATGCGTTGACACTTCTGAGATGGTTATCAGGAAGGAAGGCCCACTGCTAAATAATATTACAAGTGTTTATACAGAAGCCTGTGAGGGCGCAACAGCAATATATACTGTTAACAGTGATTCCGGGGCAATTTATTCATGGTCAATTGAAAACGGATTGCTTTTGACAGCCGATCCGGATACAAACAGAGTAGAGGTACAATGGAATCTGGGCGTCAGTCAGGGGGTTGTGAAGACAACAATTACAAGACATAATATTGCCGGAGATCCATGCATTTCATATGTGGTCGATACAGTCACAATTCATCCGGTTCAACTTCCTGAATTTAATTCTCCTGTCTTTACTGCCTGTGCTGATCAGGAATACACATATACACTTACAGGTACTTTTAAATCGCATTTCTGGAATATTACCGGAGGAAGGATTATTTCAGGAGGGAAGCAGAATGATAATTTTGTCAGGGTTATATGGGGCAATAACCCATCAGGCAGAATAAGTGTGAATGTTCAGAATAATTTTAATTGTTCCGCTTCAGTATTTATCGACGTTAATATCAATAACCTTTCAGGAACAGTTAGCTCCCTGACTAATATTTCATGTAACGGAGCTTCTGATGGCAAAGTCACAGTTGAAGCTACCTCGGGTTCAGGTCTTGCACCCTATACTTATTCCCTGGATGGCGGACCTTTTGTCGAATCAGGATCATTTTCAGGGATATCGCTTGGCAATCACATTGTTACAATAAGGGATGCGAATTTTTGTAACTATGATGTGCCCTTCCTTATTACACAACCTCCCATACCCCTGACTGCCATTGCCCTTGTTGAGAATGTAAAATGTTTCGGTGCAGCAACGGGAAGTATAAACCTTACAGTCGCAGGAGGAACTCCCCCCTATACATATCTCTGGAGTAACGATGCAACAACAAAAGACCTTTCGAATGTTCCGGCAGGAGTCTATACAGTGACAGTCACCGATGCGAATCTTTGTACAGTAACAGCAAGTGCTACAGTAAGCCAGCCTTCAGCAGCTTTGGATGTATCTGCAACAGTAACTGATGTAAAATGTTTTGGTGAATCTACAGGTGAGGTTGATCTGACAGTTACTGGCGGTACGGCACCTTACACATATTCTTGGAGCAACGGAGCAACAACTGAAGACCTTGTTAATATTGTTGCAGGAACATATACAGTGACAGTCACTGATGCGAACCTTTGTACAGCAATAACGACAGTTACTGTTTCGCAGCCGGAGTCAGCACTGAGCGGTACAACATCAGTAACAGATGTTGGTTGTTTTGGTGAATCTACAGGTGAGGTTGATCTGACAGTTACTGGCGGTACAGCACCTTATACATATCTTTGGAGCAACGGAGCGATGACCCAGGATCTTGTCAATATCCCGGCAGGATCCTATACGGTTACCATAACCGATGCGAACCTTTGTACAACGCAGGCAAGTGCTACTGTAGCTCAGCCTTCAGCAGCACTGAATGCATTTGCAATAGCGACTGATGTAAAATGTTTTGGTGAACCTGGCGGCGCAGTTAACCTGATAGTTACAGGCGGTACAGCACCTTATACATACCTCTGGAGCAACGGCGCAACAACTGAAGACCTTGTTAATATTGTTGCAGGAACATATACAGTTACAGTCATCGATGCGAACCTGTGTACAACGCAGGCATTTGCTATAGTAAGCCAACCTTCAGCAGCTTTGGATGCATTTGCAATGGCAACCGATGTAAGATGCTTTGGTGAATCTACAGGTGAGGTCGATCTGACAGTTACTGGTGGTACGGCACCTTATACATATTTTTGGAGCAACGGCGCAACAACTGAAGATCTTGTTAATATTGTTGCAGGAGTCTATACAGTGACAGTCACTGATGCGAACCTTTGTACAGCAATAACGACAGTTACTGTTTCGCAGCCGGAGTCAGCACTGAGCGGTACAACATCAGTAACAGATGTTGGTTGTTTTGGTGAATCTACAGGTGAGGTCGATCTGACAGTTACTGGCGGTATGGCACCTTATACATATCTCTGGAGCAACGGAGCGATGACCCAGGATCTTGTCAATATCCCGGCAGGATCCTATACGGTTACCATAACCGATGGGAACTTTTGTACAACGCAGGCAAGTGCTACTGTAGCTCAGCCTTCAGCAGCTTTGGATGCATCTGCAACAGCGACTGATGTAAAATGTTTTGGCGAAGCTACCGGATCAGTTGATCTGACAGTCACAGGCGGTACAGCACCTTACACATATTCTTGGAGCAACGGAACAACAACTGAAGATCTTGTTAATATTGTTGCAGGAACATATACAGTGACAGTCACCGATGCGAACCTTTGTACAGTAACAGCAAGTGCTACAGTAAGTCAGCCTTCAGCAGCTTTGGATGCATCTGCAACAGTAACTGATGTAAAATGTTTTGGTGAATCTACCGGCGCAGTTGACCTGACAGTTACTGGCGGTACGGCACCTTACACATATTCTTGGAGCAACGGAGCAACAACTGAAGATCTTGTTAATATTGTTGCAGGAGTTTATACAGTGACAGTCACTGATGCGAACCTTTGTACAGCAATAACGACAGTTGCTGTTTCGCAGCCGGAGTCAGCACTGAGCGGTACAACATCAGTAATAGATGTTGGTTGTTTTGGTGAATCTACAGGTGAGGTTGATCTGACAGTTACTGGCGGTACAGAGCCCTATACATATCTCTGGAGCAACGGAGCGATGACCCAGGATCTTGTCAATATCCCGGCAGGATCCTATGCGGTTACCATAACCGATGCGAACCTTTGTACAACGCAGGCAAGTGCTACAGTAAGCCAGCCTTCAGCAGCTTTGGATGCATCTGCAACAGCGACTGATGTAAAATGTTTTGGCGAAGCTACCGGGTCAGTTGATCTGACAGTCACAGGTGGCACAGCACCTTATACATATCTCTGGAGCAACGGAGCAACAACTGAAGATCTTGTTAATATTGTTGCAGGAACATATACAGTGACAGTCACCGATGCGAATCTTTGTACAGTAACAGCAAGTGCTACAGTAAGTCAGCCTTCAGCAGCTTTGGATGCATCTGCAATAGCAACCGATGTAAAATGCTTTGGTGAATCTACCGGCGCAGTTGACCTGATAGTTACTGGCGGTACGGCACCTTATACATATTCTTGGAGCAACGGAGCAACAACTGAAGATCTTGTTAATATTGTTGCAGGAGTTTATACAGTGACAGTCACTGATGCCAACCTTTGTACAGCAACAGTTCCAGTAACAGTATCCCAGCCTTCTGAACTTATAGCTGTTGCCGGAAGTAACGGACCTGTTTGTATCGGTATGACACTGAATCTCCAGGGCGGACCTGACGGTATGCTAAGCTATTCATGGAACGGGCCAGACGGATTCACCTCCTCACTTCAGAATCCTGTTGTTGCAACTGCTGCAACACAGGCTATGTCGGGTCAATATACCTTGAATATTGTTGACATGAATGGATGTTCAGCAACTGCAAATACAAATGTTGTTGTCAATGAAATACCTGTAATTACCTTTACACAGACAAATATCTTATGCAACGGCACTTCAACAGGTGCGATTGATATTACTGTATCAGGCGGCACAGCCCCGTTTGTTTACCTATGGACTGGTCCTGTAGCAGATCCGGCAACGGAAGATCAGATCAATATCCCTGCAGGTACTTATACTGTTATTGTGACTGATGCCAACAATTGTACATCTGCTCAGGTTTCGACAGAGATCACAGAGTTACCTCCTCTCTTGGGCACTATAACTTCCAGAACTAATGTTACGGAACCGGGTGGTAATGATGGAAGTTTCACAGTAGAAGGATCTGGAGGAACAGCTCCTTATATGTACAGTCTTGAATCCGGGCCGATGCAGGCTTCAGGTTCTTTCAGCACACTTACTGCAGGTACTTATACTGTAACTGTCTATGATGCAAATCTGTGCGAACATTTTATCATTGTTATAATAACGGAACCCAACATGCCGCTTTCGGGACAAATAATTTCCCAGACAGATGTTCTCTGTTACGGTGATGCCACAGGTAGTGTGACTGTTATTGGTATAGCGGGTGAGGAGCATTACGAATACAGTATTGATGGAGGAGCTTATCAGTCTTCTGGCACTTTCGGTTCTTTAACTGCAGGTACCCATATTGTGACGATTCAGGATGCAGCCCTGAACACCTTCGATATTGATGTTTTGATATCACAACCTGCTCTGCCTTTGGATATAATATTAATCCAGTCTGATAATATTTGTTCAGGAGCTAATGCAGGTAGTGCAACTGCAATAGCAGCAGGCGGCACAGGCCCCTACACTTATTCTTGGAACACAACACCTGTTCAGACAGGACCTGATGCAACGGAACTTTCTGCAGGTACATATACTGTTACTGTAACTGATGCCAACGGCTGTATTGCAACAGGTGATGTTACTATTGCCGAACCGGATCCACTGTCAGTTACTATAATAAAGAATGATGTTCTATGTAATGGTGATGAGAACGGAAGTGCCACTGTAAATGTCCAGGGTGGTACAGGCCCGTATATTTACTCATGGAATACAATACCAGTGCAAACCACACCGACTATAAATGGTCTTGCTCCGGGGGCTTACAGTGTAACTGTAACAGATGCAAACGGGTGTACGGCTACAGTTACAGTAGATATAATTGAGCCTGCAGTCCTGACAGTTACAGCGACGGTTGTCGATGCCATGTGTCCTGATACGAATGAAGGCGAAATAGAACTTAATATTATCGGAGGAATTCAGCCCTATACCATTTCCTGGTCAGATCACGGTGGATTTACGACTCAGACAAGGACTGATCTTTACCCTGGCACCTACAGTGTTGTAGTTTCTGATGCTAACGGTTGTCGTGCATCAACTAGTGTGGATGTAGGGTATACAGGATCCTACGGGTGCCTGATAATTCCCGACATTATTACTCCCAACGGGGACGGTCATAATGATGAATGGATAATCAGGAACATTGATATGTACCCTGAGGCTGAAGTGTTCATTTATTCCAGGTGGGGCAGACTTGTTTACAGGACGAAAAATATTTCTGAAAATCCATGGAATGGCCAATATAGGGGTAGCGAAGATCTTATGCCGACTGATTCCTATCATTATATTTTACACCTGAATGATGGTTCAAAACCAAGGTCAGGTGTAATAAGTGTAATAAGATAATTAACCGGTGAAATGATGAAAAAATACATTAGATCTGGTAATAGCGTTATTTTGGTGATAGTTCTGAGCTTGATCAGTAATATCTCGTTTGCGCAACAGGTACCTATGTACAGTCAGTATATTATGAATGGCTTTCTGGTAAATCCGTCATTTGCCGGTCGTGATGGTTACACGACTCTGACACTGACCACACGGAACCAATGGGTTGGCATGAAGGATGCTCCAAGTACATATGCTGTCAGTTTCCAGACCCGCATACTGAAGGATAGTTATATTTCCAAATCGACAACCATTAAAAAGAAATTTGTCAGGCCGACAAAAGGAGGCAGAGTAGGAGCAGGAGGATATATTTTCAGTGATTATAATGGGATTATGAGGCGTACAGGGGTTCAGGGAATATACTCATATCATATTCCGCTGGGCACTACTGACGGATATCAGAATGATCTTGCTTTCGGACTAGCCCTTTCAGCCTATCAGTATGCTATCAATATGGACGGGCTTATATATGATTACAGCGACCCGCTCCTGAATAATTATGACAGGTCAGTTTTTATAACAGACTTCAATTTCGGTGCGAGTTATACAACATCAAAATACTATGCCGGATTTGCAATGACCAATTTATTCAGAGGCTCACTGCTTTTTGGCGATACAACAAAAAGCAAGAGGAACGAACTTGGACATTTCTTCCTTACGGGTGGTGTAAAAGTTCCTCTCGCTTCTGACTGGATTCTCGAGCCTTCTGCATTTCTGAAATCTTCTGATATGTTGATGAGGTCAATTCAACTTGATCTAACTGCAAGAGTCTATTATAAGGAAGATTACTGGATCGGACTCTCATACAGGACAAACGATGCTGTAATCCTGATGCTTGGGTTAAAATATGGTAAGTTCTATTTTGCCTATGCCTCAGATTTCACACTGACAGATATAAGACGCCAGAGTCATGGATCACATGAGTTTACACTGGCTTTTAAGTTTGGAGAGAGTGCAAGAAGATATCGCTGGATAAATGCGTATTAGGATTTTTGATTAGAATTAAAATATGTCAAAAGGGATCGGAGCTTTAACAGCCCTTACCCTTTCGCTGCTGTTGTTATCGTCATACAAAGGTCATCCGTTGGATTTACGCGAGCAGTCCATCAGGATTATGTTCTATAATGTGGAGAATCTTTTCGACATATATGATGATACCTTGGTTGATGATGATGAATTTCTGCCGGGAGGGACGAGAAGATGGAATTACAGCCGCTATGAGAAAAAGGTTAATTCCATTTGCAAGACAATAATGGCTGCAGGAGAGTGGTCTCCTCCTGAAATAATTGCTTTATGTGAAACAGAGAACAGAAAAGTCGTTGAGCATCTTATTCTGGGGACAAATCTGAATAAGTTCCGTTATGGGATAATTCATGAAGACTCTCCGGATCCCAGGGGAATCGATGTATGCCTGCTTTACAGGGAGGATCTTGTTGAGGTGCTTCATTATGATTATTTACATGATCCTGATTTAGATGAGGATGGCTTTTTTACCAGGGATATTCTGTATGCAAAATGCCGGATAATGGACGACACTCTGCATTTTTTTATTAATCACTGGCCTTCAAAAAGGGGAGGAGTACTTGCCGGAAACGCTAAAAGAAAACAGATCGCAGGTTTTGTTAAGCATGTAGCAGATTCAATAGATATTGCAGACAGGGGAAGGGCAAAGATAATTATCATTGGTGATTTTAATGTTTCTCCGAAAGACAAGGTGCTTGAGATCATTACTGAAGAACAAGACGGATCTAAGATAAAGCTGTCAAATCTCTCGGGCTTATTGAGCAAGGAAAGCGGAACATACAGATATAGGGGAATATGGGAGATGCCTGATCAGGTTATTGTATCGGCTTATCTTTTAAATTGTAGCAGAGGTCTTTATACCGATGCTGGTATGTTGAAGATATTTAATCCCGGATTTTTATTATACCGGGACCCATTATATCCCGGACTGAGTCCTTTTTCCACCTGGCGGGGCTATCGTTACCTTGGGGGTTTCAGCGATCATCTGCCACTGCTTATTGATCTTAAGATCAGGTGATTCAGGAAAGAGGTTCCAATCCCAGCTCTTTACCTTTTTCAAGCATCAGGTTACGGGCCGCTTCATGGTCGTTCGGTATTATCCCGTCAAGGATTGCCTCCCTGATGGCATTCTTTATTATTCCGACTTCCCTGCCTGGTTTTATTCCGAATGTTTTGATTATTTCATCTCCGTCAACAGGAGGCTGGAAATTTCTTATCGCATCCTTTTCTTCAATTTCTTTAAGCTTCTTTCTTACAGATCTGAAATTTTCAAGATGTCTTGCTTTTTTAACTTCATTTTTTGATGTAATATCAGCTTCGCAAAGCAGCATGAGGTCGTCGATATCGTTTCCGGCTTCAAAAAGCAATCTTCTTACGGCCGAATCCGTTATCTCTTCCTGGGAAAGCACAATGGGTCTTAAATGCAGGCCTACAAGTTTTTGAACGTATTTCATTTTTTCATCGAGGGGCAGCCTCAGGCGCTTGAATATACCAGGGATCATTTTTGCTCCGAGATATTCATGGCCATGAAATGACCATCCGGTTTCGGGAAAATATTTTTTTGTTGCAGGTTTTGCTATATCATGAAGAAGCGCAGCCCATCTGAGCCATAGATTATCAGTGTTGACAGCAATATTATCAAGCACTTTAACCGAGTGCAGAAAGTTATCCTTGTGTGCCTTCCCTTCCTTCTGATCTACTCCTTTTAGTGCATCAAGTTCAGGGAAAATTATGCTGAGCAGTCCCGATCTCTCAAGAAGTATAAAGCCTCTGGACGGAGTATCACTCATTATTATCTTATTGAGCTCTGTCACTATCCTTTCCTTCGAAACGATCTTTATCCTTGAAGCGTTTTTCTTTATTGAAGCAAAAGTATCTGTGTCGATAGTGAATTTAAGTTGTGTGGCAAAACGGACTGCTCTTATCATTCTCAGAGGGTCGTCAGAAAAGGTTTTATCAGGATCGAGCGGAGTTCTTATTATCTTTTTACTTAGATCCTCTGCACCATTGAATGGATCAATGAACTGTCCGTAGGTCTCTTTGTTAAGGCTGATTGCAAGCGTATTAATTGTAAAATCCCTTCTGTTCTGATCGTCCTCGATTGTGCCATCTTCAACAACAGGTTTCCTGGAATCGCTTCGATACGATTCCTTTCTTGCCCCGACAAATTCCAGTTCATAATCCTTCCACCTGAACATTGCTGTCCTGAAATTCCTGAAGACCTTCACTTTTATCCTCTTATCTATGTCCCGGGCGATCTTTGTTGCAATATCAATGCCACTTCCTGCAACCACAATATCAATATCCTTCTCCTGGTGTTCCCTCTTCAGAAGGCAGTCCCTTACCCATCCTCCGATGACAAATGCCTGCACGTTTTCTCTGGTGACTACCTCAGAAATTATATTGAAGATCTTGTCATTAAGACATATATGCATCTATAAATAGCAATTTTTTGTTTTACCTGTCAAAGTTACAATTATTGGTTAATTTTTCCAGACTAATGTGCTTATCAAACAGATTGGCATAAAGCTTGACTATCTTAATTCATAAATGATTATTTATATTTAAATAAATTACGGACATGACAGAACATTTAACAAAAGAGACTTTTCTCACCAAGGTATTTAACTATGAGAAAAATAAAGAATGGAAATTCGAAGGAGATAAGCCCTGTGTAATTGATTTCTATGCTGACTGGTGCGGTCCGTGCAAGATGCTTGCTCCGGTACTTGAGGAACTGGCAAAGGAATTTGAAGGGAAAATCGATATATTCAAGGTCAACACTGAGGAAGAACAGGAACTTGCGGGAGTTTTTGGAATACGGAGTATACCTTCAATACTGTTTGTGCCTTTGAACGGACAGCCTCAGATGGCTACGGGAGCACTTCCGAAAGAAACCTTTGTAAAGGCTTTTAAAGATGTTCTTGGTGTTGAAAAATAGGTCGTTGGTCAAAAAAAAATAATTTAAGATATTTTTAAGTTTTTCCTTGTAACATTCCCCTGATTTGTTTCGTTAAAATACATGGAAGCAGCAATCAGAAGGTTCCAATTTTTTTCATAGATTTAGGTTTAGGGTGGTAATAAGTCAGGACTTCGGTCCTGATTTATTTTATGTAAGGTCCTTAAAAATGCTGTTTATTTCCTCCTCAGTCGTCCGGAGCTTTTTCTGGCATTGTTTTATAAGTTCTGAAGCTCTCCTGACTTCAACAGACAGTTTATCAACATCCAGATCTCCACTTTCAATGTTGTTAAGGATCTTTTCGATCTCAACAACTGCTTCGTTAAATGAAAATTCCTTTTTTGCCATATCTATTTATTCTTATTAATATTCTTGTTAAGGACCCTGCTTCCAACCTTGCCGTCGGAGAACTGTGTCTCAATGATATCATTCAAACTGACAGAATCAGCATTCTTTATTATCCTGCCGTTAACAGATGTTATAGTAAATCCTCTCTTCAATACATTTTCGGGGTTTAGTATTTTAAGGTTATTTTGCAATCCGTCCAGTTTGAGCATCATTTTTGAGAGCGAGTTGCCTGTGACTTTAATAAGTTCATATTTCTCTTTTTCAATCAGGGTCTTCTTTCCCATTGAGAAAGAACTGGAATTGGATAGAAGCCTTGATTTTTGATTTTCCGTTCTAAGTCTAGCTTTCATAATGAATTCCTTGCCGAAATTTATTACTTCGATAATTCTGTTCGACAGGTTTTCTTTCTGATCGGAGATCAGGAGTTTAGCAAGGGGAATAAGCTTAAGCCTGTAAGATTCTATTAGTTCAAGATATTCTTTTACAGTTGATTGTGATAATTCAGCTATTTCTGTACTCATCTCATTGAGGTATGCTTCAGCGGATGCAACACAATCTATTAAAAAGTCGGCGACAGCAGTTGGTGTTTTTAACGGTCTGTATGCCACCATGTCGGTTACGGAAAGGTCTTTTTCATGGCCTATACCGGTTATTACCGGTATAGGGAACTGTGTGATATAATATGCAATGTTATAACTGTCGAACCAGCTTAGGTCGCTTTGTGATCCGCCTCCCCTTATTATCACAAGAACATCAAAAAGATCCGGGTGATCTGCAATCATGTTCAATGAGTTGATCACGCTTTTTTCTGTTTCAGCACCCTGCATCACTGATTCAAATAGTGCAGTATAAAAAACATAACCATAGCTATTGTCATGGAGATGTTTGACAAAGTCGGAATAACCTGCGGCAGTTCCGGACGAAATGACAGCAATCCTTTGAGGCAATAATGGAAAACTGAGCTCCCTGTTCATTGAGAATACACCTTCTTCTTCCAGTTTTTTTATGATCATCTGCCTTTTTAAGGCCATTTCTCCAATTGTGTACGATGGATCAATATCTGAAATTATCAGACTGAGCCCGTATATCTCGTGATATTCGATCTTTGTCTTCACAAGTATTTTCAAGCCCGGTTTCAGCGATTCTCCAGTGATATTTTCGAAGAAAGCTCTGAGCAAACTGTACCTGTTATTCCAGATAATTGCTTTGATCCTTGCTTTTACATCATTTTCTTCGGGATGCTTTTCTATTAGTTCGAGATAACAATGACCTGAATAATTCTCTTTTATCTCGGAGATCTCAGCAATAACCCAGTACCAGTCAGGCAGGGCGATATAAAGAGAATCCCTTATGGTGAGCTGTAATTCAGTTAGTGTCAATTTTTCATCCATTACGGCCCTGTTTTAATTATCTTATGCAGATATATTCCTGTACCAGTTGTCAGCCTGATAAAATAGATACCCTGTCTGCAGCTATTAAGATCGTATAATATAAGATCACGTCCCGAATAATCAGCATAATTTTTTTTGCTGATTATTGTACCTGATGCCGAATATATTTCGATATAAATTTTACCGGGGGGGTCTTTGAAAAGGATCTCAACAATACCGCTTGTCGGATTAGGTTTGGCAAGTGTTGCAGCTGATTGTTCCCTGAGATGTTTATTCTGAAGTAATAAGAGTGTCTTATTCATGTCGGGAATGCCATAACCATATAGTGAATCGGGCATCAGGAACCTGTCGGCTGTTCTGTGAAGTGCATCTGTCAGTTCCCAGGGGGCGGCATTCGGAACTGCCTGCATTATACAGGCAGCCATTCCGCTGAGAATGGGACACGAAAAGGATGTACCGCTTGAACTTGAGACATAAGACACTGAAGTCTGGACAATCACATTAACACCGAGAGCTACATTGTCAGGTTTTATTCTTCCATCAGCCGAAGGCCCGGCTGATGAAAAATAAGATATCTGCTTGTCACGATCAACAGCTCCGGCACAAATAATGCTGTCACCATCTGAAGGAGCAGTGATCCGCATCCATTCCTTATCTCTTTCATTGCCTGCACTGCAGACGACAAGAATACCTTTTGACGCTGCAATATCTGCTGCTCTTGTGATGAAGGCTGTGTTGCCATCCATATCAGAGGGTGAGTAGTTAAGAGAGGGGTCATCAAAATGATAATAGCCCAGTGATGAATTTATTATATCGGCACCGGCGCTGTCGGCAAATTCTGCTGCAGCTACCCAGAAATCTTCTTCCGCAGCACTTTCGCTTCCAATGTCTTCTGTCCTGAAAAGCATGTAATCAGCTTCCGGAGCTGTGCCTTCAAGTGATCCGGCCAGATGGCCGGCAAGTACAGACATTACAGCTGTTCCGTGTGCGTGGTAATCGTAAACAAAAGGATCATTTTTTACAAAATCATAAGTGTACTTAATACCATCACGGCTGCAAAGATCCTCCAGTGATGATATGTTTTCAGCATTCAGAAAACCTCCGTCATTTACTGCGATCAGGATGCCATGGCCCTTATAGCCTGAATTATGAATGGATGTTCCGTTCAGCATTGCAATGTGAAAACCCGGCTCCAGATCATCATTAGCTTCTGAATGGAAGTCAAGTTTTTTGGTATAATTGCTCTTTCCCACAGGTTTCCTGACAAGCAATACATCATCAACAAAAGAGAGGTCAAGGAGGCTCTGCACATCTATCGGCTCTTTGGTTCTGAACAAGGCAGTGTTCATCCATTTCGACATGCAATGCAATGTCAGTCCCCGGGAAATTATTTCATTCAGGTACTGTCTGTTGACCGGAACATCTCTCATATCGGTAACAGCTATATTGAATTTTATCCTTCTGTCCAACGCTCTTTCAGAAAGAAGATCAGATGGCAGATAATTTGCCGGATTGTTACCGCCCTTATCTGTAAAATAAACTCTGTAGAAATAATTCAGGGATTGGTCTTGTGCATTTAGCTTAAATCCAATGGTCAGAAGTACGAGAACACTGAGGATCCTTTTTATACTTCCCGGGGTAATAACAGAAGCAGTCATCGTATTATTTCACCTGTTTTCTCCGGATCGGGGATATTTCCCTGGTTCTTTTCAAGCCTATCCATCAACTCGGTGGCATCTATGTCCATCTGCTTGTCTTTTGTCATTCCGAGTTCGTATTCGGCTTTATATTTCAGTGTTCCGTCAGCGTTGAATATCTGCCAGGTGCCATGCCTGAAATTCCTTGAATAATATCCGGTCATTTCCGATATACCGTTCTCATACCAGACCTCGAATTTTCCTTCAAGCAGGTTATTTGAATAGTTCGATCTGAGAAATTGTTTTCCGTTTGGATAATTTTGCAGCCATTCACCTTCCTTTTTATCGTTTACGTAGGTTACTTTTTCAAACACTGTCGAATCGGGGTAGAATTTGAATGAGGGACCGTTCCTTTTATTATTGATGTATGACTCTTCGCTGATAAGATAGCCTTCATAGAAACTTGAAAAGAACTCCCACTTTCCTTCCTTCATCTGGTTAATGTATTTCCCCCGGGAAGCGATAAAGCCATTAGGATGATAATGAGTAGCATCGACCTCTTTGCCATCGCTACTATAAATCATATGTGACTGCAATCTTTTATCCTCTGAGTATCTTTTGAATTCCCCGACCGGATGATCATTTTTAAAAATACCCTCATACTGGATATTCCCGTTAGGATATTTCTTTATCCATAGGCCTTGTTTTTTCCCTGTCTGATCCGTTATATTGATATCTTCTCCGCTTTGTCCGATAGCGCACAGGGAAAAAATACATAATAACAGGAAGAGGAGAGCATTCTTTTCCATAAAACGGGAACGTTAAATATCGTGTAAAAGTATAAAAAAGGGTGTCATTTCAGACACCCTTTCAGGTTAATGTTAATATATTGATTCAGATTGTACTGCTTTATTTCACTTCTTCGAAGTCCACATCAGTTACTTCATCATTACCTGATTTTTGGTTGCCGGCAGGACCTGGTTCCTGAGGGCCTGGGCCGGGTTGTGAAGCGCCTTGTCCGGAAGCCTGGGCAGTTTTATACATTTCCTCAGAAGCTGATTGCCAAACAGTGTTCAGATCTGCCAGGGCTTTATCGATTGCATCAAGATCCTGGTTCTTATGAGCTTCCTTAAGTTTTGCAAGTGAGCTCTCAATTTCAGATTTTTTATCTGACGGAATCTTATCTCCGAATTCCTTCAGCTGTTTCTCGGTTGTGAAGATCATACTGTCGGCTGCGTTAATCTTTTCAGCTTTTTCTTTTATCTTCTTATCAGCCTCTTCATTTGCTTTTGCCTCATCGCGCATCCTTCTGATTTCCTCATCGCTTAGTCCTGATGAAGCTTCTATTCTTATCCTCTGTTCTTTACCAGTACCCCTGTCCTTCGCTGTCACATGAAGTATTCCATTGGCATCTATATCGAATGTAACCTCGATCTGAGGGACTCCTCTTGGAGCAGGCGGGATCCCGTCGAGATGGAAGCGCCCTATGGTCTTGTTCCCTGCTGCCATTGGCCTTTCTCCCTGCAATACGTGTATCTCAACAGAAGGCTGACTGTCTGCAGCTGTAGTAAAGACCTCTGTTTTTCTTGTCGGGATAGTTGTATTTGATTCAATAAGTCTTGTCATAACTCCACCCATTGTTTCAATCCCAAGAGACAGTGGTGTAACATCGAGAAGAAGAATATCCTTTACTTCGCCTGTAAGAACACCTCCCTGGATAGCAGCTCCGACAGCTACAACTTCATCAGGATTAACACCCTTTGAAGGGGTTTTTCCGAAGAATTTTTCAACAAGCTGCTGAATAGCCGGTATCCTTGTTGATCCGCCAACGAGCAATACCTCATCAATTTCTGATACTTTCAATCCTGAGTCGTTGAGAGCTTTCTGGCAGGGATCTATGCATTTCTGAAAAAGCTTATCGCATATCTTTTCGAAGTTAGCACGGGTAAGAGTTTTAACAAGGTGCTTTGGAATACCGTCAACCGGCATTATATACGGAAGATTTATTTCGGTTGTGGTTGAACTTGACAGCTCTATTTTGGCTTTTTCAGCTGCCTCTTTCAGACGCTGTAATGCCATCGGGTCTTTTCTCAGATCAATGCCTTCGTCTTTAATGAATTCTTCAGCAAGCCAGTCTATTATCATGTGGTCGAAATCGTCTCCTCCAAGGTGAGTGTCACCATTTGTGGATTTGACTTCGAAAACACCATCACCAAGCTCAAGAATAGAAATATCAAATGTTCCTCCTCCAAGGTCAAAAACAGCTATTTTCAAATCCTGTGATTTTTTGTCGAGGCCATATGCCAGTGACGCTGCTGTAGGCTCATTGATGATCCTTTTTACAGTCAGCCCTGCTATTTCACCGGCTTCTTTTGTTGCCTGGCGTTGTGAATCGCTAAAATATGCCGGGACCGTTATAACAGCTTCAGACACTTCCTGTCCCAGGTAGTCTTCAGCAGTCTTCTTCATTTTCTGAAGTATCATTGCCGATATTTCCTGAGGGGAGTATAGCCTGTCATCTATCTTTACACGTGGAGTATTATTGTCGCCTTTCGCAACATCGTATGTAACACGGCCGATTTCAGTATTAAGTTTATCATAGGTTTCGCCCATGAGTCTTTTAATTGAATAAACGGTTTTCTTTGCATTGGTTATTGCCTGACGTTTTGCAGGATCACCTACTCTCCGTTCACCGTTTTCAACAAATGCAACAATTGATGGTGTTGTTCTCTTGCCTTCGCTGTTAGGTATTACAACAGGTTCACTGCCTTCCATGACCGAAACACAAGAGTTGGTTGTTCCAAGATCTATACCTATTATTTTTCCCATTTTATGATGTATTTTTAAATTTCAAATTTGATATAAGAACTTAACAATGATTATGCCATTAGGAAATTATGTGACAAAAAGACAGTAACCCTGTCTGAAACTGCCAATATTAAAAGATTTGAATAACTTTGTCATTAAATAAACAAAGCAAAATTATGTCATCAATTCAAAAACCAATAAAACGGGTCACCACTCATGTTCTCAATGAAATGAAACTAAGGGGTGAGAAAATATCAATGCTGACAGCATATGATTATTCATTTGCAAGGATCCTTGATGAAGCTGGATTAGATGTGATTCTTGTAGGAGATTCTGCATCCAATGTTATGGCGGGTTACGAAACAACTCTTCCCATCACGCTTGATAACATGATCTATCATGCTGCCTCGGTAGTACGAGGAGTCAAAAGGGCTCTGGTTGTTGTTGACCTTCCTTTTGGAACTTATCAGGGTAATTCCACGGAAGCTCTTGAAGCATCTGTCAGGATAATGAAGGAGACCGGGGCAGCAGCTGTCAAGATTGAAGGAGGCAAGCAAGTGATGGAATCAGTTGAAAGGATTTTATCTGCAGGAATACCTGTTATGGGGCATCTTGGATTAACGCCTCAGGCGATACATAAGTTTGGGACATACGTGGTCCGGGCAAAGGAGGAAGAAGAGGCAAATCGTCTGGTGGAGGATGCCCGGCTTCTTGAAAAGACAGGATGTTTTGCCGTTGTCCTTGAAAAGATCCCTGCTAAGCTGGCAGGAGAGGTTACTTCGAGCATTAAAATACCTGTAATAGGCATCGGCGCAGGACCTCTGCCTGACGGACAGGTGCTTGTACTGCACGATATGTTGGGAATAAACAAAGAGTTCTCTCCAAGGTTTCTGAGAAGATACCATAACCTGTACGATGAGATTGCAGAGGCAGTTAAGGCTTATATCAACGACGTTAAGACACTTCAGTTCCCAAACGAAAAAGAACAGTACTGATCTAATGATTCCTGAGATCCTTTATGAAGACAATCATATTATAGCTGTCAATAAACGGTCTTCCGATCTGTCACAGGGCGACAAGTCAGGTGATACTTCGCTTGACGACGAGGTAAAGAAATATATTGCAAGAAAATATAACAAACCCGGAAATGTCTTTCTTGGTGTTGTCCACAGGATTGATCGACCGGTAAGTGGTGTGATACTTTATGCAAGAACATCCAAGGCTCTTTCAAGGCTTAACGAAATGTTCAGGGCTTCGGAGGTTAAAAAGGTATATCTGGCAATAGTAAGGAACAGGCCTCCGGAAGATTTGGCTACTATTTCTCATTACCTTAAAAAGAATGAAAAGCAAAACAAGACTTATGTCTATGATAAAGAAGTTAAAGGTTCAAAAAAAGCTACACTTACATATAGTATTGCAGGCAGATCAGACCGTTATTATTTACTTGAAGTAATATTGCATTCGGGCCGCCATCACCAGATAAGGGCACAACTTGCGAAGATCGGATGTCCGATAAAAGGCGATCTGAAATATGGGTTCTCACGGTCAAATGATAACAAAAGCATCAGCCTTATTGCCAGGAGACTGGAGTTTATCCATCCGGTAAAAAAAGAAAAAATCATAATAACTGCTCCCTTCCCTGAGGATGATATTTGGCAGGTATTCAGGAATGTAGATGTTTGAAAGTTGGCAAACGAAAGAGACTGTTTCAAGGGTCAGATTGTCTATGCTAATACAAATATCGCTGTGTCTTTATCTGTGAAGTGGGGAAACGATCCCGATTTCCCGGACCTGCTCTCCGAAGCTTGTTCGTCGGGCACATAAGAGAGTTAAAGTGAGGTTAATAAGAGTTAATGAAAAGTTAAAACCTGTATGAATTCCGTTCGATAAGTTAATTTTGGACTATGAATAAAAGGAAATTCATAATACTTATCTGCATGATGCTTATCTCGCTTGTTGGTATAAGCTGGATTCAGCTTGTATGGATAAGCAATGCAGTAAGGATTGAGAATGGTAAATTCAATGCAATTGCGATAGAAGGGATCAGCGATGCGGCTAACAGCATAGAATCTTCAAAGAAGATGGATTTCTTTAATTCGTTTATGTTCCCGGAAATAAATCAGTTGAGTGATACTGTAAGCGGACTGTCAGGCTATTTCAGAATGGGTAGTTATTCCTCATCCGGCGCCGGCGATTACAGTGTTAGAATAACAAACCAGTCAATAACACAGGAATTCGGAAAGGAGCCGGTTATCGTCAAGCACGACACCATTATTTCTTCGGATTCCGGGATAGACCATCCGGGCAATAATATGACGAAGGTTGATGATGGCAATTTTCGAAAGGCAGGAGAGAAATATATCAGACAGGATGATTACTTTGAACTCGTTAAAAGGCAATATCATGAATTACAAAACATTGGAGGGCAGATGTTATCAGAGCTCTATCAGTGGGAGAACATGAAATTTGACAGCAGGGAAATCCAGAATGCCTTGAACAGATCACTGCATTATCTGCAAACCCCTTATGAATTTGCTGTTATAAAAAATGGTGTTGTAATTGATGGAGAGTATAAGAAATCACAGAAGAATGATTTCCTTAAGAGTATTTATAAAGTAAGGCTTTTTCCCGATAATATCATCCGGCAGGATCTTGTTCTGTCTGTTGTTTTCCCTGAAAGGACCAACTATGTGCTTGGATCAATGGCAGGAATCCTAAGCGGCTCCCTGCTTTTCTCGCTAATAATCCTGGCTACTTTTACAATGAGTCTGTATTTAATTATCCGTCAGAAAAAAGTATCGGAAATGAAATCGGATTTTATTAATAATATGACCCATGAATTTAAGACTCCGATAGCTACCATTTCTCTTGCAGCTGATACAATAACAAATCCCAAGGTGATCAACGATGAATCGAGTATTAAACATTTCATCGGGCTTATAAAGAAAGAGAACAGCAGAATGAACAAGAAAGTTGAAGCAATTCTGCAGATCGCATCACTTGATAAAAGAGAAATTGATTTTAAATACAAGGATATGTCACTGCATTCGGTAATAGAAAGAGCAGTTGATGGTCTGGATATCATTGTTCAGCAGCGGAAAGGAAAGATCAGTCTGAATCTTGATGCCATAAAACCGGTTATATGTGGTGATGCAGAACATATCTTCAATCTTGTAAATAACCTTCTTGATAATGCAATTAAATATTCCGATAAAGCGCCTGAAATAACTGTTAGTACAAAAAACACCAATACCGGGATCATTATGTCTGTTGAAGACAAAGGTATTGGTATGTCGAAACATGTTCAGAACTCCATTTTTGAGCGCTTTTATCGTCAGACTACAGGTAATGTGCACGATGTGAAGGGATTTGGTCTTGGCTTGAATTATTCCCGTGCCATTGTTGATGCACATAAGGGAACTATTACGGTGAGCAGCGAACCTGGTAAGGGAAGCCGCTTCGATGTGTTTTTGCCATTTAATAACAATGAACAATTACTAATTACCAATTAACAATGAACAATAAGTCTGACAGGATATTTCTTGTAGAGGATGATCTGAGTTTCGGTTCCGTACTGAAATCATATCTTGAGATAAATGATTTTCTCGTCGATTGGGTTGATGATGGTAAATATGCAGTTGACCATTTCAGAAAAGGGAATTATGATATATGTATCCTCGATATCATGCTGCCCCATGTTGATGGTTTCACAATTGCTAATGAAATAAGGCAGATCAATAATCTTATACCGATAGTTTTTCTGACAGCAAAAAAAATGAAGGAAGATGTTCTTAAGGGATATGGAGTCGGCGGGGATGATTACATAACGAAGCCTTTTGATACCGATATTCTTCTTGCAAAGATCAGGGCAATACTTGCACGTCGTGATTCACAAAGCGGGGTAAAAGATATTTATGAGATTGGCAAATTCGTATTCAATTCAAAACTAAGGACACTTACATCGGGCGATACTGAGAGGAAGCTCTCTCCCAAGGAGGCACAGTTGCTGGAGCAACTTGCAATAAGTCCGAATACTTTGATAAGCAGGGAGACGGTCTTGAAGAAGATATGGGGTAACGACGATTATTTCACAGCCCGGAGCATGGATGTCTATATTACCAAACTAAGGAAATTTCTTTCGGAAGATCCCCGGCTTAATATAAAAAATATCCATGGCTCTGGTTTTCAGCTTGTTATTAGCGAAGAGTAACATTTCTTTTTCTGCTATTACCTGTGGCGTTACCACAGGACGAAACAATGTTTTTAGTAAAATGTGAATAGGGTATCTAAACCACTGCTTTAAGTGCCTTAACTACTTAATAATAGTTATATCCGGCACTTTAAATACTTTTTACTATTTTTACCCGAAACCGGTATATGATGAAGCGTTCAAACATTTTACTGTCAATGGTATTTATAGCTCTTGCATTTGGCTCTTGCAGGGTGAACAGACCGGCTGTTCAACCTGCACTACGGATTGAAGCAAATGCGCAGAGCTATATTGCCATGTATAAAGATCTGGCGATAAGTGAGATGAGGAGAACCGGAGTGCCGGCAAGCATTACCCTTGCACAGGGAATGATCGAATCTAATTATGGAAGGAGCTCTCTGGCAACAAAAGGGAACAATCATTTCGGAATTAAATGCCACAATGGATGGAAAGGTCCGGTAATGTATCACCATGATGACAAGAAAAACGATTGTTTCAGGAAATATGCAAGTGTTGAAGAGTCTTTTTATGACCATTCCGACTTTCTCAGGACAGGGTCAAGGTACAGGTCTCTTTTTGATCTTGCCACAAGTGATTACAAAGGATGGGCAAGGGGTTTGAAACAGGCGGGATATGCCACAAATCCTGATTATGCAAATATGCTTATCAGGAAGATTGAGGAGAACGGTCTTCATTATTATGATAATCTTCTTACAGAAAAAACATCTCCGGTATCAGTTTCAGTCAGGACTAATCCCGTACCGGAGCCAAAGACTGAAGTTGCAGACAGAGTGAATGTGCCACGGATGACTACGTCAGCGCCACCTGTGATAAATGACAATTTTACAGTTAGTGCAAGGGTGTCAAGGGTGATGGAAAACAATCGTATTCAATACATAATTGTTAAGGACGGAGAAACTATTGATATGATTGAAGACGAGTTCCAGCTTCTTAAATGGGAACTTCAAAGGTATAATGATCTTCCGCAAGGTTTTACTCCTGTAGCGGGACAGATCCTTTATCTTCAGCCTAAAAGGGACAGGGCAGAAGCTGGCAAGGAGATGCATGTCGCATCAGATGGTGATACAATGTATTCGGTATCACAGCTTTATGGTGTAAAGCTTAAAAAGCTTTATGAATATAACGGTATGACGGAAGGGCAGGAGCCTGTTGCCAGTCAGAAGATCTGGTTGAGAAAGAAGCATTAAGCCTCCTGAATGACTTCAACAGTCCATTCATTTATTTTGAATCCCCGAAGGAATTCCTGTGTGCTCATTCGTTTTTTGCCTTCAGCCTGAAGCTTGAGGATATGCAGGAAGCCGTCCTTACAGGCTATCTTCAGAATGTTTTTTCCATCGGAAAATACAGACCCCGGTTCAAGTGAATGAGTGCTTGTTTCATAAGTACTTTCAAAAACCTTAAATGTGATTATTTTATCAGCTTTTCTCATCTGAAACCTTGCACAAGGATCAGGAGCAAGTCCCCTGATTAAATTATTGATCTTTAAAGCTTCATTGTGCCAGTTAATAAAACATAACCCGGGAAAAATCTTTGGAGCAGTTTTCAGCGTTTCCCCTGGTTTAAGAAAAAGTGACTGGGGCTGCGGGGTTAAGCTGTTTTCACTTATGCCTTTCAAGGTATTTATCAGAAGTCTGGCCCCAAGTTTCATAAGCCTGTTATGGAGATCACCGGCATTTTCAAAAGGCAGGATCTTTACCTCTTGTCTGAGCAATATGAGGCCGGTATCTATTTTATCATCGATTATGAATGTTGTTATCCCTGTTACGTCCTCACCGTTAATGAGCACATGGTTTATCGGAGCTGCTCCCCTGTAATGTGGCAGTAGCGAAGCATGAAGGTTGATCGTACCCTTTGGTGGCATTTTCCAGACTACTTCAGGTAATAAACGAAATGCAACCACTACAAAGATATCGGCATTGAGATCATTCAGGTCTTTCAGGAACCCCGGGTCTTTTAGATTGTCGGGCTGAAGTATTGGCAGCTTACTGAATTCTGCAAACTTCTTGACAGCAGATTTAGTTATCAGTTTCCCTCTTCCGGCAGGTCTGTCGGGTGCAGTTACAACACCTGCAACATTATAACCGTTCATAAGCAGTGCCCCCAGCGAAGCCACTGCAAATTCCGGTGTTCCCATAAAAACGATCCTGAGTTCGTTCATTTATTCGAGGTATCTGATCGGGACAAATCTAAAAAAAATCTCAATCCTTAACATCTTTAACATCCTTTACAATGCGTTTGTAGCAGGTGAGGTTATGCCCCATTTTATTAGCCTTTGTCTCAAGATAAAATCTATTGTACGGATTAGATTCTATTATAAGGGGAATTGTCTCGACAATTTCTATACCGTATCCTTCGAGTCCGGCCCTTTTAACGGGATTATTTGAAATAAGTCTCACTTTTCCCAGTCCAAGTTCTCTCATAATGGATGCACCGACGCCATAATCCCTTTCATCTTCACCGAATCCAAGCTTGATATTTGCCTGAACAGTATCCATGCCTTCTTCCTGAAGGCGATATGCCCTGATCTTGTTAAAGAGTCCTATACCACGTCCTTCCTGGCTCAGGTATATTACTACACCTTTTCCTTCTTTCTCGACAATTTCCATTGCTTTATGCAGCTGCTGACCGCAATCGCACCTCATCGATCCGAAAATATCGCCTGTAAAGCATGAGGAATGAACACGAACAAGTACCGGCTCATCTTTTGTCCAGCTACCTTTCACCAGTGCGGCATGCTCCAGTCCGTTGCTTGTTTGTCTGAAAGGAATAAAATCGAATTCACCTCTGTCGGTAGGAAGCTTAACACATTCTCCCTTCTCGATAATTGAATCCCGTTCAATTCTGTATTTTATAAGATCGCGTATAGAGATGATTTTTGTACCGAATTTTTTACTGAGTTTTATAAGGTCACTAAGTCTTGCCATTGAACCGTCATCATTCATGATCTCAACAAGCGCACCTCCCGGGTTAAGTCCTGCAAGTTGAGTAAGATCAACAACAGCTTCAGTATGTCCGGCTCTTCTCAATACCCCTTTTGATTTTGCCTTCAGGGGGAAGATATGTCCCGGACGTCCCAGATCGGAGGGTTTTGTTGAGGGATCAACGAGAGCTTTAATTGTCAGTGCCCTGTCCTTTGCAGATACACCAGTGCGGGTTTCGGAACTAAGCAGGTCGACGGAGACAGTGAACTGTGTTTCATGGAGTGAAGTGTTATTTCCCACCATGAGATCGAGTTCCAGTTCTTCACATCTTTCTTCGGGAAGGGCTACACAGATCAGTCCCCTTCCATGTGTCGCCATGAAATTAACAATCTCGGGAGTGATAAGTTCTGCTGCGCAAATAAAATCACCTTCATTTTCACGATCTTCATCGTCAACAACGATCAGGATCTTTCCCTGTCTGATATCGTCAATAGCGTCTTCAATTGAATTCAGAATGTATTTATTTTTCTCCATCATCATTATTATTGCGTTTTCTTAATTTTCTCCTGAAGCTTTTTCCGGAAATAAAATCTTTAATATTTCGGAAGAACTGCAGGTAAGTGTCGACGTTCATTATTACGGAGTCGGTAGAAGCTTTATATGTAAGGAAAATCCCTACCGGGAGCAGAATATAGGATGAAGCCCACATACCCGGAATTGCGCCGACAAGTCCCTCTTCAACAAGTTTTTCAGCCGATAATGAAATGACATACCATATCACAAAGAAAAAGATTGAGATTATGGAAGGTGTTCCCAGTCCTCCTTTCCTTATAATAGCTCCGAGAGGAGCTCCGATAAAGAAAAAAATAAGACAGGCAAAGGGAAGGGTCAGTTTCTTATGCCAGTCAATCTCATACTTTTTAACCTGCCTGATATTTATTTTCATTGTTTCTGAAGAGGAGGAGATGAAATTACCAGCTTCTCTCATGGTCTCGATGGCTCTCTGGACGATCATCGTCTTACTGCTTGTGGTTAGGGTGTCAAAAATTTCAACAGGATTAAAAACAACTGTATTATTTTGGTCTTCAGTTTCGGCTTTTTCCTCATAAATTTTAATTGGATTTTGTTCAATGAATAATTTTGAGTCCCTGTACTCACCAAACATTGTTTCACTTTTGTCTTCATGATCTTTCATCAGTGAATCTGCAAAAAATGACAACTGGGAAAGATTGAGCATCCATGAATTCGATTTGAACAATTCATTACCTGATCTTTCAAGGTCAAAACCGCTTAGCGACAGGATTATTATTTCTTCCTCGAATGAATCTCTGCGCGCCGGTAGTTTTCTGTTGTCGTAAGAGACGTTTTTCTCTTCGATCTCGTTATATGAATAACCGTTGAAAAGCTGCATTATCATCCCTGTCTCATCAGAGGTTATTTTAATGTAACCTGAATCGGCATGAGTTACAGATACATTTCCGTTTTTGCTTCTGTGGTCATAAATCAGGAGGCCGTCGAGGCGGTTGGTAGCCGGGTCTTTTGAGCTTATCTTTATGCTGAATCCGTCGATATCGTTATTGAAGGTTCCTGCCTGGAGGTTTATATCGGGACGTTTACGTCTGATATCATAAAGCAGGGATCTCGCCTGCCGGTTTGAATAGGGGAGGACATAGTTGGAAAAATAGAAAGAGACCAGGACAAGCAGGGCGATAACTATTATCAGTGATCTCATTATCCGTTGCAATGGTATTCCTGATGATTTCAGGGCAGTCAGCTCACCGTATTCACCCATATTGCCGAAAGACATAAGAGCAGCAAGGAGTATTGCCAGGGGCAGGGCTGTCGGGACAAATGACAAGGAAAACTGGAACAGTAGTTCGGCAAGAATGCCTGCACTGAGGCCCTTCCCTGCAAGTTCATCAATATACATCCACAGGAATTGGAGTAGTAGTATTATAAGCACGATGAAGAACGTGAGTACAAGAGGACCTATAAATGATTTTATGACGAATCTGTCAAGTGCTTTCAAGGCTTGAGCAATTTGGCTGCAAAATTACTTGATTTTGGTAAAAATATCAATTCTAAAATCCACCGGAATTTTAAAGAGCCTGACCGGAATATTCAAATTCCCAGAGCTCTTTTCAGATCGGAGATCTGTGTATCCCACAGGTAGATGGCATCATCTTTCTCCTCCTCATCAGCGAAGTCAGTTATGATGAGAGCTACGCTTCCGCTTAGTTCTGTGACATTTATCCTGAATTCGAAAAATTTTGATTCTTCAGGATCCATGTCGAGCCATTCAAATCTGACGAATTTATTTTCTTTAATGGCTGTCATCCTGGCTTTTGATTCAGATTTACCCCAGTGGAAAGTGAAAATGTCACGATCTATGTTCACGTCATCGGCAAACCATTCTGCTAAGCCTTCAGGTGTGCTAAGCCTTGTGAAGAGCACTTTTTGGGAGCAGTCCATCGTATATTCAAGTTCGTATTTCATTTCCTTTCGGGGGAATGAAGTTTTATCTACTTGCAATAAATATAGAAAAAATATTGGAACACAAAAAAATCTTATTGTTAATTATGCTCAGACTGTTTATATTTGCACTCGCGAAAAAAGCCCCCTTTGCCATAACATCGGCAGACAAGGCGAGATAGCTCAGATGGTTAGAGCGCATGATTCATAATCATGAGGTCCCGGGTTCAATTCCCGGTCTCGCTACAAAGAAAAATCCTGCGGAAGCCGAAGGCTGACACAGGTTTTTTTGTTTTGATATATCTGTTTAGCTTTTAAAATAATCATTACAGTTTAAATAATATTATATAAAATGACAAAACATCACCATAGATTACCCAGCTTGGATAGTATTACCAAACACCCCTTCCCGTGGAGCGATGTCAAAGCTTGCATGGATAATATACTCGACAGTAAAGATTTTCTCGATCATCTCAGTTGCCCTAAATGTGGTCTTGAATCAGATAGATTATCCTGGATAAATTTTAAAAGCCCTGCTTGGACTTGGGCTCATCTATGCGGTAGAGGGGGACCCTTATCGATATGTCCTCATTGCAATATTCAAGTTGAGTTTATCTGTATGGTTATGAATTAACATATATTACCCTTGGTTTTCCAGTAGCCCGGTCCCGCCAAGTGACGATAATGACAATAAATCCACCCAGCCCTGGGGGCTGGCCATTCAATAGCCCCGGTTTTGTCCGGGGTGAAGGACAATCCACCCCGGCGTTAATGTCAATTAACAAGTCCCGGTACCACAAGTGACGATAATGACAATAATGCCCCCAGCCCTGGGGGCTGGCCATCCAGTAGCCCCGGTTTTATCCGGGGTAACAGGCAATCCACCCCGGAGGGGTGGCCGTCAGTGATCCCAATACAATGGAGACATGCAAAAAATCCCTGCAATAAATTAATGAATTATAAACAGTGGTATTATAACTCCGGAAGTACTAGTGTTCGGATAATCAATTGAAGTCAACCCCTCCGGGGGTGTATTTATTGTGTGGCGTTTTTTTCCGGGATGGCACCCGGGCTATTGGAGGCTGACACCTCCGGTGTCAGGAATTCCAATATTACCCTTGGTTTTCCAGTAGCCCGGTGCCACAAATGACGATAATGACAATAATGCCCCCAGCCCTGGGGGCTGGCCATCCATTAGCCCTGGTTTTATCCGGGGTAACAGGCAATCCACCCCGGAGGGGTGGCCGTCAGTAGTCCCAATACAATGGAGACATGCAAAAAATCCCTGCAATAAATTAATGAATTATAAACAGTGATATTATAACTCCGGAAGTACTAATGTTTGAATAATCAATTGAAGTCAACCCCTCCGGGGTTGTATTTATTGTGTGGCGTTTTTTCCCGGGATGGCACCCGGGCTATTGGGGGCTGACACCTCCGGTGTCAGGAATTCCAATATAACCTCTGGTTTTCCAATAGCCCGGTGCCACAAATGACGATAATGACAATAAATCATCCAGCCCTGGGGGCTGGTCATCCAATAGCCCCGGTTTTGTCCGGGGTAAAAGGCAATCCACCCCTGAGGGCTGGCCATTCAATAGCCCCGGTTTTGTCCGGGGTGAAGGACAATCCACCCCGGAGGGGTGGCCGTCAGTAATCCCCGTCAGTATCCGGTAATAAATTTCCAAAGATTGTTTTGTTTCAGAAAATAAATATATTTGTTAAGCGATTACAGGTTCTCAGATCAGTATCTGACTGATTTGGGTGAATAGGGAATCCTGTTAAAAGCAGGAGCTGTACCCGCAGCTGTAAATCCGTTAAAAGTTCCGGCATACCCTGCCACTGTTTCTCCGAAAGTGAAATGGGAAGGCCGCCGGAACAGGATGAGCCAGAAGACCTGCCTGTAACTTACTTCGTAGCTTTCGGGTGAAAGGCAAAGAATTGAACATGCAATGTTACAATCCTGTCTTTCTGTTTAATACTATGAGGGTTTCGTCAATGTAACAGCTTACCGTATTTTATGCTGTTACTGTAATATTAACAGAATGAAACGCTTATTGCTTGTCATGATCAGAGCTGTGATGTTAAACAAACCGATATGTTTGTTTATGGTTGTCTTAATTGTTTGTGCAATAGATCTCAGGGCACAATTTCTTTATGACACCACTCTCACAATTCCAGAAGTTACTATCAACGCCCCACGACCCTGGCATTTCAGGGATGATATTAAGACTGACGTATTTACTTCTGAAAAACTGCAGTCATTTGAAGGGGAATCTCTCGGACGTTTTCTGATTGGCAATACTGCTCTGAATGTCAAAACTTACGGAACAGGCGGAGCTTTGGCTAGTGTTTCTTTGCGGGGTTCTTCAACCAGTCATGTCCAGGTTAACTGGAACGGATTCCCGATAAACTCGGTGACTCATGCTTCATGTGACTTTTCAATGATACCTGCCACAGGATTCGATCGCATATCTGTGGTGTATAGTGCTCCCGGTGCTCTTTATGGAAGTGGTACATTTGGCGGCGCCATTAATCTTGATGATAATATGAAACTGGAAAAAACTCTTTCCGGATCTGCAAGTATAAGCTATGAATCACTTAAAACGCTTAGCGGTAACACAACAACTACTGTTGGAAATGATAAAATAGTATGGAAAAGTAATATATGGGGGACTGTTTCGGAAAATGAATTTTCATATTATGATTATATAAGGCAGAGCAATAGAAAGCAAACCGACGGCAGTTGGAATAATACCGGTACAATACAACAGGTAAAATTCCGGCTCTTCAAAAATTCAACCCTGGAGACCGGGCTATGGTATCAGATTAAAAATTATAATATCCCTTCACGTATCGGTTCGGTATTATTTGAATCTCAGAAGGATTCAACACTTAAATTCTATACGGCGTATAAAACATCAGCAAACCGATGGGGCTTACAGGTTAAAGCTGCCGTTTTCAACGATTACCAGAGATATACCCAAAAGGCATCGGCTGAAAGTTCTGAATACAGCATAGATTCAAAGTTCTTTTCACATCAATATTACGGAGACGCTAATTTCAGATACTACCTGAGGCAGTGGATCTCCGTTGATGCGGGATTCACAGCTTCATATATTACTGCTGATGTTTCTGCATACGGGGGAACACAAAAAGAAAAAGGAATAACTGCTTTCGCGGGAGCAAAATATGAAAGAAATGAACTGACTGTTCAGGCTGGAATCCGAAATGAAGTGTACACTGATTACCATTCAGGATTATTGCCTTCTCTCGGCATAGCCTGGGAAATGATACCTGACAAACACACCCTCAGGTTCAACATATCAAAGAAATATCGCAAACCTTCATTCAATGATCTCTTCTGGTTGCCGGGAGGTAATCCTGACCTGAAACCTGAATCGGGCTTCTCTGTGGAAGCAGGGTCTGCTTTAACCTTGTTTAAAACGGACAATATTAAGATAACGGCTGACATTGGAACATATTGGTCTCAAATTGATAATATGATTGTCTGGACTCCCGACGGAGCATATTGGACAGCAAAGAATTATCAACGTGTCCGTTCCGGCGGGATGGATGGCAACATGATATTTGATCTGATCCGGGGGCGATATAAATATCATTCATCATTAAAGGTAATGCTTAACAGGTCAGCTATAAAAACATATACAGGCAAACGTGAGAAAATGCTCTATTCTCCCGGGATAATTACTTCCTGGGAAAACCGGTTTACTGCAGGAATAATTGATCTGAAAATAAGTCATCATTTTACTGCAGACCGTTTTTATGAGGAGAACTCCTTGCTGAAACCATACCAGACAATAGATATACAGACAGGCATCAGGATCCCTGTGGGAAAAGGAAAACTGGGCATATATGCCACTGTCAATAACCTGACAAATACCACCTATGAGCTTATACGGCTTTTCCCGATGCCCGGTCGTTACTTATCAGTGAAAATAAATTATTCGTACTAATAACTATTTTGAATTTATAACCAAAAACCTTTGATCATGAAAAAAATCATTCTTAAATGCTGGATACTTGCTATATGCATGTCATTATTAGTGCTTACATCCTGTGAAAAAACAGAAGATGAACCTTCCATAACGGCAAATAACCTGAAAGGGATGTTTGTTGTATGTGAAGGTGTTTATGGTAAGGCCAACGGCGATATCACCTTTTACAATTCCGAATCGGGACAGACAACGAAAAGTCTGTATTACGCGGTGAACGAAGTGGAACTGGGTGATGTTGTACAGTCATTTGAAATAGTTGATACACTTGGATTTATAGTAGTAAATAATTCCCAGAAAGTAACAGTGGTAAATATGAAGGACTTTAAAGTGGTTAAAACCATTGACGGGTTTTCATATCCACGCAGCGTTGTTCGTGCAGATGATAATTCTGTTTATGTGTCCAACGGAAATGGTTTTTTAAATAACTATGTATATAAGATCAGTTTATCAACACTTGAAAAATCCGATTCACTTCAGGTAAGTACAGGGCCTGAAAAACTGATAAGCGTTAATTCAAAGGTATATGCAGCAATTTCAGGAGGATTTAATAACGATGGTAATACTGTGATTGAAATTGATCCATTATCATTTTCTGTGGTCAATACGTTTACTGTATTCTCTCTACCTGTGGATATTGCAGCTGATAAAAACAATGATATATGGGTATACTGTAAAGGAATTCCGGATTACTCAAATTATCCTGATATAACATATTCAGATGCAGGAATAAACAAGATCAATACATCGGCAAAAATCGTAGAGAACTCATTCCCGATCACCAATATGAGCTCTACAGGGATAAACAATATTACGGTAAGCAAAGATGGCAGCCAGGTTTATTATCTCAATGACGCACTGTATTCAATGCCGGTTTCGGCTACATCGTTACCAACTTCAAAAGTGGTTGATCAGTATTTTTACGGTCTGGATGTGGATCCTCAGACAGGCAATATTGTCTGCCTGGATGCAGTTGATTCCAGGGCAGTTGTCTATTCTTCAACCGGTTCAAAACAAACTGAATTTGAAACTGCAAAGTTTCCTAATTCAGTTGTCTTCAGCTATTAAGCGCTAATGTCAAGTCAGTAAAGGAGTTAACAGTGATTTGTTGCCTGTATTGTTGCTAAATCCACGGATCGCTAATAGTATGTGTGTCATGTAATTAGGCAGAAAACAGATCCGCATTTTTCAGGAATTTTCACAATCTCTGATTGTGATTAAATTTAGTTGCTTTGATGCAGGATTTTATGAACAATTTATTATATTGTTTGTCTGATTTCAGACAGAAATAATATTGTTCTATGAAAACAGTTTGCGGTAAAACTTTTATCATTTTTTTACTCCTTATCTCTTCTGCGAATGCTGTAAATGCACAGAAATTGACTGAAGCAGAGCGGTTATATTATTTCATGGGGACAAAAGACCGTATTAACGGGGCTACTTCAGCGAGACATATCGATGAGGTGAATTACACTGATATCTATGACAGGAGTTTGCTTATGCATGCTTCTGTAAGAGGTCTGAACCGGATATCGAAGATACTTCTAAGGAAGGGAGCTGATCCTGATCTTCAGGCTATTGACGGGGTTACTGCACCCATGTATGCTGTTTATAATGGACATACAAAGATATTTAAAATGCTTATGGCAAGAGGCTTCAACCTCGATATTCAGTCAATTGACGGTTTTACGGTTTTGATGATCGCATCGCAAAAAGGGCGCAGTGACATGGTTCAGATGCTGCTGGATAAGGGAGCAAATCCGAATCTCCGGACTTATGACGGGTATTCTTCATTGATGCTTGCAGCTGAAAATGGTTTTACGAAAGTCATTAAGATGTTACTTGATAAAGGGGCAAGTGTCAATTTGCAGGATGTAAACAGCGGGACTACCGCTCTTATGCAGGCTTCCGTATATGGTTTTTATGATGTGATAAACCTTTTGCTCGACAGCGGAGCTGATCCCAACATCCAAAATAATGAAGGGACAACTGCACTTATGATGGCTTCGTTGTATGGCAATTTTGATGTAGTGAAGCTGCTGATTGACCGTGGTGCAGATTTGAATAAAGTTTCAAATGATGGTACAAGTGCTCTTTTCTTTTCTGCCATGAACGGACACACTGATATTGTAAAGCTTCTGATCGCAAAAGGAGCAGAACCAAGTTCTGAGGAATCTGACGCTGCAAATGCTCTTACAATAACTGCGGAAGACAGGCTTGCTGAGGCAATCCGAATGAGGCTATACAGGGGATTGAACGATGAATTGCCAAATTCTGAAAATGTTACTGCCACATTGAGCCTGGGCAGTGACGGAAGACTTGAAGCAATAAAGTTATCGGAGGATAAGAAAACAAACCCTGCCATGCTTGCCGGTTCGGAAAAAACAACTGCCTTCATACGTGCATCCCAAAGTGGTCATATAGCAATTGTTAAGCTTGCCTTAAGAAAAAACACACCTTTTGATTCAAGGCAGAAAGAAAGGTTTACCGATCTGATGGTGGCTTCCTTGAACGGTCATGCAGAGATTGTAAAACTGCTTGCCGATAACGGGGCTGAACTTAATCTGAAAAGCAACGATGGTTCTAGTGCTCTTATATTTGCATCGCAGAATGGCAATGCAGAAGTTGTGAAAGTCTTGCTTGAGAAAGGTGCCGATCCCGGTCTGAAAGATAATAAGGATAAAACCGCTCTTGACTATGCCGGGAATCCCGATGTCAGGAGCCTATTTTTAAAATAGCGGAAGATATGATTTCGAATCTGCAAATTGGCAGATGAAACTTACAGCAAGGGCTTGAGAAGCCTCTTGCTATTTTGCTGATATTTCTTTCTTCTGATTTATGACAATTATACTGCCGTTAGCCTTTCAGGAGCTGTAAATATGAGCAGCACAGGGTAATGGCTTTTCAGAATTACCGATCATGGAATCGATTGAATATTGGTAATCTAATTACTATTTTTACGATCGGTTTTTCACTAATAAAATATATCTGCTATGATAGTGACTTGTGTCTATGTACATGTGAAACCTGAAGCTGTTGAAGACTTTATTAAAGCTTCGCTGTCGAATCATCTTGAGTCGGTTAAGGAGCCTGGCAATCTGAGATTTGACATTATAAGGCAGGCAGATGATCCCTGCCGCTTTATGTTTTATGAGGCTTATGAATCTGAAGAAGCAGCTGCAGCTCATAAAAATACTCCCCATTATCTTAAATGGAGAGATACCGTAAAAGATATGATGGCTGAGCCAAGGCTCGGAGTGAAACATATTATTCTTCAACCTGATAATCCAAAAAAATGGTAAGATCTTTTAATTTCTCCAGATTGCCGCTTATTTATTTCGGCGCAGGTAAAATTGGACTGCTCCCCGGATTTGTAAAAAAATACGGGGATTCAGTACTGATTGTTTCCGGGAAGAGTTCCTTTCTTAAATCAGAAAAGGCGGAAAGATTGTTTGATGAACTGAAAAAATCCGGTATCAGCTTTCAGATCACAACTGTTGAAGGCGAACCTTCTCCGGATATTGTTGACAGTGTGGTAAGGAGATATAGTACCGAAAGAATAGACGCTGTTATAAGCATAGGAGGGGGGAGTGCGATAGATGCCGGAAAAGCAGTTTCAGCTATGATGTACAAGAAAGAATCTGTTCAGGACTATCTGGAAGGAGTGGGCAGCAAGGATCATCCCGGATCGAAGTTGCCTTTCATTGTAATCCCGACAACCTCCGGGACCGGCAGTGAAGCTACAAAAAATGCTGTGATCTCAAAAGTTGGCCCTGAAGGCTTTAAGAAATCACTGCGGCACGATAACCTTGTTCCGGATATTGCCATTGTTGATCCGGAGATGACCCTCACCTGTCCTTCTGATGTTACAGCAGCAAGCGGTATGGATTGCTTCACACAGCTTACTGAAGCCTTTCTTTCAGATAAGTCATGTGAGTACACTGATGCCTTTGCTTTAGAAGGTCTTAAGGCAATTGGGAATTCTCTTTTGAAAGCTGTTCACGATGGCCGGGATATAGCAGCCAGGAGCGGAATGTCCTTTGCTGCACTTACTTCTGGCATCTGTCTGGCAAATGCAGGACTTGGAGCAGTTCATGGCTTTGCATCCTCAATAGGCGGATTGTATAATATCCCGCATGGGGTGGTTTGCGGCACTCTGATGTCAGCAACCAACAGGATAACGGTACAGCGATTGCGGACTGCAGGAGAAAGCGATATTGCGCTTGGGAAATATGCTCAGCTGGGAAGGATTTTCCTGGTCAGAGAAAATAAAGATGACAACTATTTTATTGACGGTTTCCTTGATTTTCTTGATGAGCTTACAGATGAATTTGCCTTTCCGGGATTAAGGAAGGCAGGGATTCCGGAAGAAGATCTCCCAAGGATTGCCCGGCTGACGGAAAACAAGAACAATCCGGTAAAACTTACAACTGACGACCTGTACGAAATCCTTATGATCAGATATGTTTGAAAAGGTAATGCACTGAAGGGTTAAGATTTTATGAAGAACTGAATGATTTCTTTCCGGCAGTAAAGCGAGAACAATGAAGCGGACAAAGCAAAACCTTTGAAGTAGTCCGAATCAGAAAATTCTTAATTTTACAGAAGAACGCAGGATAAGCGGAGATAATGTTTATTTATATATTACCGGTCATGATCACCTGATTGGTAAGGAAATCATGTTTAAAAATGATTTTTATTAATACTAATACTTTAAAATACTTAAGATAATGGCTAGAGAAATCACTGTTAAAGAATTGGACACCACCAGGTTTATTGAGGAGAAAACCAGAATGATAAAAGACACTGTGGGTGACGGCATTGCTATTAATGCACTTTCGGGTGGAGTGGATTCTTCAGTAGTGACAATGTTGGGACATAGAGCTTTAGGAGATAAACTCCGGTCGGTTTTTATTCAGAATGGGCTGATGAGAGAGGGGGAAGCTGAAAAGATAGCAGGGTTTTTCAAGGAGCTCGGAATTAATATTGAGATCATTGATGCGCAGAACGAATTCCTTTCCGCTCTTAAGGGAATAAAAGATCCTGAGATGAAACGTGAAGCTATAACCCAGACTTTTTATAAGAAGGTATTCGGGAAATTGGTAAAGGAAAGTAATGCAAGGTTTCTGCTCCAGGGAACGATACTTACTGATGTTGATGAAACTGTTGCCGGAATAAAACGGCAGCATAACGTATTTGCACAACTTGGCATTGACCCCCAGGAGGCATTTGGTTATCAGATTATTGAGCCGCTTATTGAGCTTCGGAAAGAAGGTGTTAGAATGACAGGGAAGGCACTCGGATTACCTGAAGAACTTTTTAACCGTATTCCTTTTCCCGGACCGGGTCTTGCTGCCAGGATCATTGGAGAAGTAACTACCGAAAGACTAGAAACAGTTAGAAAAGCGACATCAGTAGTTGATAGATTACTGAAGGGACAGGACGCTTTCCAATTTTTGGCAATACTTCATGAAGACAGGGTAACAGGCATGAGAGATGGGAAACGGGATTTCGGACAACAGATCGAAATCCGTTGCTGGGACAGCCTTGATGCCCGCACTGCCACTCCGACAAGGCTTCCTTTCATACTGCTTGAAAAACTTGCAGCGGAAATCATAAAAGAGGTGCCTGGGATAGTAAGCGTGACCTATAATATTGCTTCCAAACCCCCATCAACGATTGAGGCGGTGTGAGAGGTGATGAGCAATTAACTATTAGCAATATGATGTACGCAGTGAAAGCATTTCGTACGGAATGATGATAACTGTTCTGTGATGGATTGGATAAAGGATCTGCTCTTCACAAACTCGGCTGCACATACGATATTGATTTATTGTATTGTGATTTCGTTGGGTGTCATGCTTGGTAAAGTAAGGATCTGCGGTGTGTCTCTGGGTATTGCTTTTGTGCTATTTGCAGGGATAGCCTTCGGCCATTTCGGATTTTCTGCCGATACTCATGTTGTTGATTTCATCAGAGAATTCGGACTGATACTCTTTGTGTTCTCAATTGGCCTGCAGGTGGGACCGGGATTTTTCTCCTCCTTTAAAAAAGGGGGACTCATCCTTAACCTGCTTGCTCTTTCAATTGTATTACTCGGTGCATCAGTTACATTGATACTTCATTTTATTTCCGGAACCTCACTTCCTATGCTTACCGGTATTATGTCGGGAGCCGTGACAAATACCCCGGGACTTGGTGCAGCTCAGCAGGCCCTGACTCAAATCTCAGTTAACGGCGGGATACCCGAGATCAGTCTCGGGTATGCAGTTGCTTATCCTTTTGGGGTCCTGGGGGTAATAATCACTATGCTTTTTATACGGAAAATCTTTAGAATAAATGTCGGAAATGAATTATCAATGTATAATGAATACCAGCATCCGGAAGATCGCATCCCGGAGAAGGTCAGTATTCTGGTTACCAATAAGCTGTTGTCCGGACGAACAATCAGGGACATTACTTCTTCCATAGAATATAGTTTTGTGATATCCAGGGTTTTTCATAATGGAGAGCTTCTGGCTGCAGGCCCTGATGTAATTATCAATGAAGGTGACATAATTCTGATTGTTGCCCAGAAGAAGGTTCTCCCTGCAATAGTTTCAAAGATAGGGGTGATAAGTAAGATGGATCTGGAAACAGTGTCAGGTAAGCTGACATCCCGGAGGGTATTTGTCAGCAACCGGAATATCTTTGGGAAAAAGCTGGGATCACTGAAATTAAGAAACAGATACAATATAAACATTACAAATATTAATCGTTCAGGGATTGAGTTTGTTGCTTCATCTGAGATCAGACTGCAAATGGGAGATAAGCTTACAATTGTCGGTGATGAGGAATCACTAGACAAAGTAACGGAAGAGCTTGGCGATTCAATAAAAAAGCTCGACGAACCCAACATAATTCCGATATTTATCGGCATTCTTGCAGGTGTACTGCTTGGCAGTATACCTTTTAAAATACCGGGAATAATCCATCCTGTAAAACTCGGTCTGGCTGGCGGACCGCTTATAGTGGCAATCCTTCTCAGCAAATACGGATATAAATTCCAGCTTGTATCATACACAACTCCAAGTGCCAACCTGATGTTGCGCGAGATAGGCATTGTGTTGTTCCTTGCCAGTGTCGGTATAACAGCAGGAGCAAAATTTGTTCCGGCTATTCTGTCAGGCGACGGATTTGTATGGATGGCATACGGAGCAATAATAACTCTTATCCCCTTATTTATAGTAAGTTTTATTGCGAGGGTCATCCTTAAGCGTAATTATTTGGAATTATGTGGATTACTTGCCGGCAGCATGACTAACCCTCCCGCACTTGCCTTTGCAAACAGCATTGCTGCTACCGAAGCCCCGGCAGTGGCCTATGCGACAGTTTATCCTCTTGTTTTGTTCCTCAGGATCTTCGTTGCCCAATTACTGATATTATTATTTGCCTGAGTACGGGCACGGTTCTTTTAGTGCCGGCAGCCGGACTTAGGATCCGTTTCTGAGATACCGGGCTAATTATAGCCCTCTGTTATTATCAGAACCTGAAGGTATAGGTATATTTTGCAAGGATTGTCCTGCCGGATGACAATGGCAGATTTGGCGTTTCCCTTGTCAGTCTGGTGTTAAGGCCTTCGTCATAAACCAGGTAAAAGTCATTGCCTTCACGTGGATTGAACCTGAAACGGATATTTGCCAGTGCTTTATTTACAGCAGTATTGTATTGAATATAAGCAGATAAGGAAGTGTTTGTTGTAAGTGTCATTGTTCCCCTTAAGCCTACTATATGATTGGTGAATTTTATTGTTCTTGACGGGAAGTTGATATAATCAAGGTAATATGTAAGTCCTGCATTCAGGCTGGCTCCGATGTTGACAGCAGGATAAAGTGAAAATGAAAAATTCCTGCCGTCATAGTATTGTCCGGCTGATATCAGGAAATATGAATGAAATGCATGGCTGGACGAGGTCCCGAAAAGAGCGCTCATATTTGCAAATTTGTATCTTCCGGAAGGTATATATGCCTGCCCTGTAGCTATATGAAGATTATTGGTAATATCATCCTGTGTCAGGTATATTGCAGCTGATCCGTAGTAACCTTTTTTAGCTTCGAAATACCAGGAGAGACTTCCTTTGAGCGTTTCCTGATCCATTGTAACTGTGTTCCATATATTGGCCACCGTAAGGTAAACTTTATGGTAGAGGATAGGTTTCTTCTCCTCCGGAAACCATCCATATTGTACTAGCCCTCTTACACCATGGTAATTTTCAAGCTCTTCAAATCCCATCCCCGGATTAAAATGTTTCCCCGACCAGGTGTAAACAAAATCATAACCGAAGCCTTTCTGGTTCCTGTGTTCCCAGTTCAGCAACAGTCTCGAAGGAGCCATATCAATAAATTTGTTCTCTGCATCATTTTCGAATGTCTGGGCCCATTTAACTGTAAGGTAGTCGTCTCCGATCACCCTGAATTGGCCATCAAGTCCATAAGCCATATTATATGTGCCATCCATGCCAATTCTGCTTGTAAGCATCGCTCCTGCATAGGAGTTTTGATTAATTACAGTTCTTTTTGTTCTAAGCACACCGAAGTTTTCCCCCGGATTTCCATCAATTGCAGCAGTCTGCATATCGAGGACCCCAATGTCCCATTTGTTGATCCTGCCAGTCATTCTCATGCCTCCGTAAATCCTGACAGGCAAATCGTTATATAAACCAATCCTTCTGCTGTAAAAGAGATTGTTGTCGCCGAGGAATGAAAAGCTGAAAATGTCGGATTTCTCCTGGAAGAAACTCCTCTTCTCTGGGAAGTAGAGGGAATACTTGCTCAGGTTTATCTTCTGATCATCAGCTTCCGCCTGTGCAAAATCGGTATTGATAGTTATGTCTGCTGTCAGATTATTTGTGATACTGTACTTTATGTCAACCCCCGCATCATATTTGGGTGTTAATTTCATTTCATAATCTGTTTCCGTTTCGTTTAATTCATTTGCATGACCTATTCCTGCAGTTGCATAGGGAGTTATATAAACCGGCTTTTTAGGATTCAGCTCATTGAATTCTATTGAAGCTGTCAGGGATGGTTTCCAGTATGCAGAATTCACAATTGGTTCAATAGGGGGGAAAGTATATATTTCTGAACTGCCTGAACAAAACTGAAAGATAGTTATACCCATGATTGTTTTGCCCTTAATATTCTGGAACCTCAGGCTTGAAAACGGTATCCTGAATTCTGCAGACCACTCTTTATCGCCTATTTTCGTTTTTACATCCCAGAAAGTATTCCAGCTAAAATTAATATCCGCATTGGAGTAGGCAAGGTCATTCATTATTGTAGCATCAGATCTCAATCCGTTTGGATTTGTTGCGAAGGCAACAGCGTTCTGTTTATCGTTGAATGTATCAATAATGATACCCAGCCAGTCACTGGAAGGGTCTGCAGAATCCCTCTTTTTACCTACAGCTCTTATCAGATCATGGCTTTTATATCTCAGGATCCCTGACACATAGAAATATTCGTCATCATAGGCCATCTTGATTGTTGCCTTCTCAGTCTGTTTGTTTCCGTAAACAGGTGAGTACATTGTCATTTCAAGAGATGGCACTTCATTCCATATCTTCTCATCAGGAATTCCATCAAAGGTAATGGGCTCTGTCAGTCTGCTCACAGGAATAGGTTCCTGAGCTTTTAATCCAGACGATTGAATCAGTATTAGTCCCGTTACTAAAAACTTTAACATCTTTGGGGAATGACTTCTTAATTCAAAGATATATTTTACTTTTATGAAAATATCCTTTATTTCTTTTCTTTTTTCTGGGTTTTGAATCTTTCCGTTATAAGTTCAGGCCATTTCAGATCGAGATCTTCAAGCGTTTTTAAAACAACTTCTGCTACAGCATGGAGTTTCTGCCAGTTTTTATCCGCGGGGATTATATGCCACGGGATCTCATTGCAATTATTTATAATCTTTTCGTAGACTGAAAGATATTCATCAAATTTCTCGCGGGTGTCCCAATCTCCGTCTTTATGTTTCCAGTGTTTTTCTTTAAGTTCGATACGTTCCATCAATCTCTTTTTCTGGGTTTCTTTAGATACGTTTAAAAAGAATTTCAGGACTTTGGTATCATTATGTTCAACAGTCTTTTCGAAATTATTTATAAGTTCATAACGCTTATCTATTATTTCGGGAGCAATATATTTTTCAACAGAGGGAACAAGTATATCCTCATAATGGGATCTGATGAAAATATGCGTAACACCTTTGCGCGGAGTCAGTTTATGGATACGCCACAAAAAATCATGAGCATATTCTTCTTCTGATGGTTTCTTAAAGCTATCCACTTCCAATCCGATTGGATTACAGTATTTCAGCAACCCTTCGGCAAGTCCATCTTTCCCCGAGGCATCTGTTCCCTGGAGGATTATAAGAAGTGAATATTTACCCTGGGCATACATCTTATACTGAAGTTCACCGATACGTTTCAGCATTTTTTTTGTTTTCTTTTTTGTTTCATCCTTGTCCCACTCCTTATTGAATGTCGGATAATCTGAAATCTTGATTTTCATTATAATATAATTTTGATTTTATCGGTATGGTGCCTGCCGCGCATGATTGAAAATTATATTCATTACGTGTTTGCGCTTGAATTCAATCATGTGGGTTTCATATCTTTTAGATTTGAATTAACTCATTTAATTTGCCTCTTTCCGCTAACACAAAATCTTCGTTCTGTTCCGGATTTCCTGCTTCCGGTCCTTTTTCCTGCACGATCCCGATTCGCTTCGCTCTCGGGACTACATTTTCTCCTTTCGTCGGATATGTAGCTTGCACGACCTTATTATAACACCCTGTCAAGCGCATTGATAAGCGCTTGTGTCGATATTTTTTGTCCGACAGCTCCCATCATCCATTGCTGCGGTGTCATTCGTCCCTGTTTTAATATTCTGTCGAGCTCTGCTGCAAGATTCTTATCTTTCAGGAATTCTTCTATCTGGAAATGAATGACATGACCATACGAATAATTTGGAAGATAAAGCGGAGAGTTGACCATGTGTGAATAGATGGCCAGCAGGGGTGAATCACTGACTTCTATCACAGGAGCAAAGTATTCATTCCATATCTCGACGGCATTGCGGATAACTGTTTCTTTATACATAGCCG
>Ga0255346_1000614_pt1 | contig 56930 bp, 53 predicted proteins | sample wastewater_treat_FD_194410 | JGI IMG/M metagenome (GOLD analysis project Ga0255346, IMG submission 194410) | Wastewater microbial communities from Lulu Island WWTP, Vancouver, Canada - plant22 | ecosystem: Engineered > WWTP > Wastewater > Unclassified | place: Canada: Vancouver, British Columbia...
CCTGCGCGCGGCCGGCAAACCCGCCAAAGTCGCCCTCACCGCCGTCATGCGGAAACTGATCATCCTCATGAACCACACCCTCAAAAATCCAAACTTTGTCCCCCAAAATTAAATACCGTTGCTCCCCATCCGATGGGGAGAGGGTGGCCGGCAGGCCGGGTGAGGGGTCGGCGAACCGTTGGGCGCTACATGATTTCTGGAACTGCTCTAACTTCGTCGGGCCAACCACCGATAAGCCCCCAGCAACTTGAGCCGGAATTCCATGGGCGAAATATCGGGGGCCACATTGACGCGGCCGGTTACCCATTCCTCCGGCGTGCGGAAGGCCGGCGCGGGATTGCTGGTGAACAACCGCCGGTAACCCGCCGTGTGGGCCTGTTCATCAAGCGCCGGAGTGCGGGCGCCAAACGGATAGCTGAACTGATCCACTGGCCGTTCGAGGATATGCTCCAAGTCGGCTTTGGACCGCGCGAGTTCCGCGGCGGCCCGCTCCGTCCCCACCTCCACCAATTGGGCATGCGCGACAGTGTGGGAGCCGATGGTCACCAGCGGATCATTCCCGAGCGCGCGGAGTTCGTCCGGAGTCATCACGCGTTCGTGCCGCACCGCCGGCGCGGCGTGGCGCAGCCAGCCGGGCGACTGACCCAAGCACCCCGATGGCACGAAAATCGTCCACGGAATCTGACGGCGGCGCAGTTCCGGCGCGGCGTTTTCGCGAACGCTGATAAAGCCGTCATCGAAGGTCACCACCGCGTAGTGTTGTCCCGGCTCGAGTTTTACCGTCGCCCCGGACGCCAGGGGCCGGGCGAGCTTAAGTAATACGTCCATCTGCCGGGCAAACAGTTCCCGGTGTGGTGCCGGCACGGCGTGGTAGTAGAGAACGACGCACACGGGCGGTGGCGGGCAGCCGAGCAGGCGAAGGACGGTGTTCCGAAGCACATCGCCCGCGCGGACCATGAGACTGATGGCGAGCTTCACCAAACGTTTCATGCAAAAGCGGCCGGCCTCCCGGCCAAAACCAAATCCCGCTGTTCGATTACCCGTGGTCTTGCGGTCTGCCTTAGGGAAACGCTGAATAATTCAGACCAACCACGACGGCACCCCAATGCACGCCAATAAAATCAAGGCTTTGGGTCGGGATATTCGTGTTGATTCGTGTCTATTCGTGGTTAAATCAGTGCTTCCTTAGCCGGAACGATGCAGTTGATCCAGGTGGAACGGCCAACCTGGCCGTTCTGGGCGGCAACCTGCCGCCCAGCCGAGCGCACGGAGATCGCACACCATTTGGTTCGCACGCTTTGCGTTCGACTGTCGGGCTGGTAGCCCGACAGAACGGGCCAGTGGCCCGTTCCACCCAAACTCCAATCGAATCGTTCCGGCTTAGCGAACGCGCTGTTCAAACCACAGCTTCAACGTCAGCAGGGAGACGAACAAAAACAGCCGGTCGCCTTGATACGCGCGGACATCCGCGACGACATTTTCCGGACCAATGACCCGCCGGAAAAAATCGCTCATTTCAACCCCAAAGACTGGGGCGACCCCACAACCGATTCAGTTGCTGGCGGCGCAAGTATCGAATCAGGCCGGGATCGGCCACTTGCGGCGCCCGGCGGAAATAGCCGCTGGCAAAACCACAAAGCAAGGCCAATCCCCCCACGCCCCGAGGCGGGCGAAAGAACCGCTGGACGCATTTGGCCAGCATAAACAACGGGTGATAACCGGTGATATAGTTGGCGCGCCCGTTCTTAAACCAATTCCGCCAAACGCCGTCCGCTGTGCCGGTGTTTTTCAGTTGCAGCAGCTTCAGCTCTTTGAAGGAGTAGGTGCGCCAGCCGAGCTGATTGGCCTTGACCTCGTCGAGGGTATCCCAACCCGGCGCCTTGAAAAGGCCGCCAATGGCTTCCCAGCAGGCGCGCCGGTAAATTTTGGTGGCCCCGCGCACATGAAACGGGGGATCGCCTTTGACCTCCTCAATCCACCGGCCATTAAGCTCATAGCAAACCGTGCCGCCGCCGATGCCAAGTTGGGGATCAGCTTGGAAGCGGGCGAAGCATTCCGCAAAGTATGTGGGGGTAAACTCTAAATCTCCATCCAGTTTAACCAGAAAATCCCAAGTCCCCGGCGACGGGACGCCAGGTGAAACGGGGCTCGCAGGCGCTGGCTCAGCAAGTCCTGCAACGACTTCACCTTCTCCCGCAGTGGCGGAGGAAAGCAACCGATAACCGTTATAAAAGGCTTCCATCACCCCGCCCCCGGGTTTGCGGCAGCCGCGGTCGGCGCGATGCACGACCCGAATCCAAGCATGTTTTTGCGCGGCCGCGTCGAGCAGCTCGGCGGTGCCATCCGTGGACCCGTCGTTGACCATGATCCACCGGCGCGGCGGGATCGTCTGCGCCGCCACGGAATCAATCGTTTTACCCACGCGTCCGATCTCGTTCCGCACAGGGGTAATGATCACATAATGCGGGGAATTCATGGATTTGGAGGGGTGGGGGCGGCGGACGCGCCGGCGGGGGTGGATCGGTGCGCCCGGAAGGCTTTGACCCGCTTGACGACCGCCTGCGGACGGGCCAGCCAATCGTAACCGCCCTCAAGTTTGGCCTGGAGCAGGGCCATGTCATCCCGGGAATTCACCGGCAGACGCTTGAGCTGATAGGGATCGTCACCGGCCCGGACCCGGCCCAGTTGAGTCGTGACGCAGCGTGCGTAACCGGTTTCGCGTACCAGATCGCGAAACCGCGCAACAAAGAGCCGGCGGCATTGCGGAAAGGCGTAGGGATAACAGAAGTCCGTCACGGGCCGCCCCAGTTGTTGTTCAATCTCAGTTTTGGATTGGGCCAGTTCCGCGTGAATCTCCGGCCAGGATCGTTCCACCAGTTTGGGGTGGTTAACCGTGTGGGAGCCAAATTGCAGGCCCGCTTGGGCCAACTCGCGCACCTCCGCCCAAGTCAAACATTCCCGATCCAGAAACCGCTTCCGGGTGTTCCCAATAGAGGCGGTGGGCAGGAACATGGTCGCGGTGAAACCGTGTTGTTGGAGGGCGGGGAAGGCTTCCGTGTAAAAGTCGCGGAAGCCGTCATCAAAAGTCAGCACCACGGGCCGGGGACCGGCGGACGGCGCGCCGGCGGATAGGTGCGCAAGGGCTTGATCCAAGGTCAGGGATTGATAACCGTGATCGGCCAGGAATTGCAGGTGCTCCCGGAACACCGCCGGGCGGGTGTGAACCTGGTAATACGGGGCGACGCCAAGTTCGGGATCATCACTGAGGGCGTGGTACATCAGGATGGGCACCGCCGCCGGCGCGGCATCCGGTCGCCCGTTGCGGGTGAGACGTTGCAGCGGCCGCACCAGCGCCATCGTGATGAACCGGTCCCAACGCATGGGTCAAATGGAAAAAAGTGAGAAACCGTCAACTACGGATGAACGACGAGCGGCGGGCGGTTTGAAAAGCGGAAGTGTTGTTTCCCCGTAAACACACGCGAAGCCATGCAAAGATTGATCACGGCGGATCGTTCGATTGTCGCCCCACCTTGCCAGAATGGAAATTTGATTAACTCGTTTGCTCTGTGGTCTTACGCTCACGGCTACCAGCCTTCCATCCCCCCTCCTCTACTTTCCCTCTTCCGCACCCCTCCTTGGCCCCTTACGTCTGCGGTCCATCCGCGGCCGCCTTCCGCCGGCCGCACAGATCATCCACCAAGCGCAGATAATCCGCCTGGCGGGTGTCCCAACTGTGTTGGGCGGCGTAGGTCCGCGCCCGCGCCGTCAGCGCCGCGCGTTCGCGCGGATCCCGCAGTACCGCCGCCATCGCCGTTGCCATCGCCTCGGGGTTGCCGGATTCAAAGAAACGCACGACATCCTCCGGGAAATAGTATTGATCAATTTTTGTGCGGGACACCACCACGGGCACGCCCAGCGCCATGAATTCCATGATCTTGGTGCTGTAGGCTTCGTTGCCGAAGGAATCGGCGCGCTTGGGCACCACGCCCAGATCGGCCCGGGCCATGACGGCGGCGATTTCACGGATCGGGCGGGGTTCATAAAAGCGGACGCGGTCCTGTAATCCCAATTCCGCCGCCAACGCTATCAACTGTGGCTTTTCGTTGCCGTCGCCGTAGATGTGAAACTCCGCACGCGGAAATTCGTTGACGATTTTCTGGAAGGCGCGCAGGCCGACGTCCAAGCCCTGATGCCATTGGAGGCCGCCGGGAAAGAGGATGACGGGCGCGCCATCAGTCGGCGGCCGCGGGACGGGCTGGAACACGCGGGCGTCCACGTTGTTGATGAAGACGCTGCATTTATCCCCACGGGCCGAACGGCGGACATATTTTTCCAGCCAGAGATGGTTGGCGATGATGACGTGATGGGCGAAGCGGGCCGACCACCGCTCCTGGAGTTGCAACCCCCGGATGCGCCAGGAAGTCAAAGGCACCGAAAATTTGGAGGCGAAAAACTCGGGGACAATATCGTGAATGTCCAGGAGGATGCGCGCGCCCCGCAGTCGTGGATACCACGCGGTGAACACCAGGAAATCGGGGATGTTATGGATATGAAACAGATCATACCGCCGCCGGCCATAACGCCGGGTGATCCACGCTGAGGCGGCCAGAAAGAACCAAAGAATGGGCCGGAGATAATCCCCCGCGGATTCCCCGTGTTTACTGAAACGATCGCGCAGGCAAAAGACATTCACTCCGTTCACGCGTTCCTCGCGGGGCGCGTCGGGGCGGGCGCGCAAATTGATCACATCCACCTCGTCACCCCGGGCTGCCAGGGATTCAGCGTAGCGGATTATTCGGTTATCCCGGGTATAAAACGAGTGAGTGACCATACACACCCGCAACGGCTTCCGGCGGGGTGGGGAGGGGAGAACGGTAGCCGCGTAGGCAGCCAGTTCACGGGGCAATGCGTGCCAATAGCTTTGCGCGTGGCGGTCGCGCACATGACGCAGCAACGCCGCGTAGTGGTCCATCGGAAAGGTGCGGGCGGTGGCGGGCTGACCGGAAAACTGGAGATAATCGGGATGGACATTGACCAGGGCCATGCCACCGTGTTGTGCCACCCAATCCAGTTTGCGCAACCAGAGCGTCGGCGTCCGCTCCCGGAACAACAAAAAAAGGGTGGAATCCTGGAGGAGAGTGTAGGGGAGTTCGAGATAGCCCGAACGCTCCGACGGTGGCGATGCAGAGACAATTCCCAAGGACGGACTCTGCTCATCCGTCGCGGCGGACGTTTTCCCGGCGGCGGAGGTGGGAGCGGACGAATTTTCCGCCGGCACCCAAAACGGGAAAATGGTGTGCCGGCCGAAGGGTTGCGGCTCGAAGGGATCGGTGTCGAACGTGGAGGCGTCGTATTGGATTTGCAGATCGTGCAACCAATCCAGTTGGTGCAACATGAACCCGGCCCGGAACCCCACGGCGCCCCAGTCCCGGAGGTACGTGTTGATGCGCGCCGCGTTCCGGGCGAAGTCCCGCCGGCTGCGAAAAAGATGGCCATCGTGGCGCAGATCGTGAACGCCGACCTCGAAGCCGCGAGAGGTCAGCCAGGCGCGGAGTTCGGCGGGCACGCGGTACGCCCCTTCCGGGACAAAATTAAAGGAGGAACGGAAGCCCAGGCCCATTTCGAGTTCAGCCAGTGCCTGGACCCGGGCCACGCCTTCCGGCCCTTCCACATCGTGCGTGAGGACAAAGGCAAATTGCCGGTCCTCCGGCCAGCCGGGCCAGCCGGGCGGCGGTTGTTCCGATCCGGGATAAATGGGCCAGATATCCCCCGTTCGCGCTCGTTTACGCACGGCCCAAAAGCGGCGGATGGCCATCCGCGCCGACCAGGGAATCAACGGTTTAACCCGGTAATAAAGGCGGTTGAATAACACGTTAGAGCGCTTTCAGTATTCCTGTAATCGCCGACATGACGCCGCGGACCTCCCAACCTCAAGACAAGCGTTGGGCCAAACCGCCGACCGCCATGGGTTCGGGACGCGCACCGGCGCGGCAGCGTCTTGGACTGCGGCAGCCCTCTGCCGCTGTAGCATCATCGGCACGCGACCGGAAAGCGGCAGAAGACTGCCGCAGTCCAAAACCTCGCGGACAGAGGCACCATTCCCCATTCGGACTCCACCTTCATTGGGTGACACTCGTTCGGTGCCACGGCGACAACTTTAATTAAACCGCTATAATTCAACCGCGCCTTGCCAGTTTTCTCTCCCATCCCCCGATTCTTGAGATTCAACATCCGACGCGGGTTGGGGAATAAGCGGGCGAATTCAACTCCGCAGCCGGCATTGCGAATGCGGGGATTCCAGTGAGTTATTTCTCCGCGAACACGCGTTCGCGCCGATAAAAACAGGCAGACTCCGTCCCCGTCAATTCGCCGAGGCGATTGACTGCGGCGCCGTCAAGGCCCGAAACATCGCTCAATTGATCCGTCAATCCGGGAGATACCAAGGCGGGCGCCAGCGCGGGCACAGACGCTGCGGCGCACCGCAACGTCCGTGCTCAGCCGGCTATTCCCGATCAAATAGAGGCATCACCCGGTTTCGCGCCGCCGGCAAGGCCGGCAGCCGTTACCTTTTCCGACCGGTAACCCGGCCGGTTTCCTGGGTCTGCCGCCGGTTGCCCGCAATGGCGACCGAACCGCAGACCCACAATTCACATTCACCACCGCATCCCGCCCGGCTCAAAGTTCCTGGCTGAGCCGTTTGGGCACGTAAGCGCGGTGTTTATTCAGCACCGTGGCCACATTGGCGCGCGATTCCCGCAACAGATTTTGCGCGCGCTGCACCACTTCGCGTCCGGTCTTTTCCGATTCCACCACCATCAGCACCATGTCCATGAAGGTGGACAGGCGTGGGGTAATACTGGTCTGCATGACCGGCGGCATGTCAAAAATAATGTAATCGAAATCGCTGGCCTTCATCTTGGGCACCAAGCTGGCGATGCGCTTGGGCAGCACACGGGGCAGATTCTGGTTGACGCTTTCCTTGGCGGTGACCAGATAAAAATTCTCGGCCACGCAGGCATCATCCCGTTTATCGGCCTCCAGCGCCTCGGAAAGGCCGCGGGCGGGTTTGCCGTGGTAAAACTGTTGCACAGCGGCCTGCTCCTGGTTCATGTCCACAAGAAGTACGTTGCCATCGCCGGTCTCGGACAGCGCCGCCGCCAACCCCGCCGCCACCGTGGTCACCCCCGCGCCCGGCGCGCATCCGGTCACTGCCACGAGCTTGGGTTTGTGGTTCATATCGTGGATTTCAAAATGGGTGACCAACCGGTCGCGCAATCCCTCGTAATAGGCGTGCAACGATTGATTGCGTTCCCACGGAATGAGCGCCTGCCCCGCCGCCGCGCCCGCCGGCGGGGGCGCGCCGTTGGTCACGGCATGAAGAACCGCCTTGTTGCCCCGCCAGCGCGTGTCCGGCACCGTCATGAACAACGGAGATTGCAAATGCCGCTCCACATCCGTGACATTCCGAATGGTCTGGTTCAAAAACCGATCGGAGACAAATCCCCAGGCAAATCCGCCCAAGCAGCCAAAGGCCAGAAGGGCCAGTAACGGTTTCTGGATATCACTGAGGTCTCGGGCCGGCGGCGAGGGATTTTGCACCACGCTGATATTGGTGATCTTGCCGGCGCCGAGGGTTTCCCCCAGCCGGGTTTGTTCGAGGCTGGTGGAATAAAAGCGGTAGTTGGCCTCGTCCACTTCGCGTTTGCGCTGCAATTCCTGTATGGTCGGTTCCACATCCATGATGCGCTCGGCGCCCGCATAAGCTTGCGCGAGATGATTGGTCAATTCCTTGATCCGGGCCTCCAGACTGGCGACGCGCAGGCTTTCCGCGGCGAGGTCCACCGGCGGTTTGGGTGCGTCCGCCGCCACCGGGGCCAGCCGGATCAAGCCGGGATGCTCGGTTTCCAAGGCGATCTTTTGCTGTTCCAGCTCGGCCACCCGTTGTTGTACGTGGCGGACTTGGAAATGTTCATCGGTATAGCGGTCCCGCAACGCGGCCAAGATCCGGCGCGACTCGGCCAGTTCGCTGGAGAGCTGCCGATATTCCTCGGTCACCGCCGGATCGAGCACCGGCGCGGTATTGGTTTCGACCACCGGGGTGGGAAAGGTTTTGGCCAGTTCGGCCAGCGTGGTGCGGCGCTCCGCCAGTTCGGCCTGGGCGGTGCGCAGTTCATCGCTGAGCCGGGCGATTTGATCAATGTAGGCGCGCTTGCTTTCCTCCAGGGAGATGATCTGGGCGTCGGACCGGAGTTTTTTAAGTTGCCCCTCTGTCTCCGCCAGTCGGGCGCGCAATTGATCGGCCTGCCGCAGGAAGAAATCATCCAACACACCCACGCCCTGATGAATTTCGACGTGTCGTTTCAGGTAGGTTTCAATCAACGCGTTGAGGACGGGCTGCACCACGCTTGGGTCGGGGTGACGGAAGGTGATCAGCAACACGTTGCTGCGGCGGGGCACATCCACTTGGACGCCGCGCCGGATGACGGCCGCGGCTTGGGTGCGATCCGTGCCGCCGCCTACTTGGGCGAGGACTTTTTCCGGACCGACGACGTCCGCCACCAGGCCGGCCAGATCAAAGCTGGTGAGGATTTCGATTTCGGAATTGATGATGTTGTCGCCCCGGGCATCGGGCGATTTAACGCGGGCATCGTCATCGGCCGCCACCGTATTTTTGCTTTCCAGAATGAAGCGGATGAGAATTTTGGCCTGGGACTGATACATCGGCGGCTTGGCCAGATACAACCCGCCGGCGCCCAGCAGCCCCGCGAGGAAGATGAGGATGATCTTCCACTTGTGCCGGAAAAGAATGTAATAGATGTCCCCCAGGCTCAACCCGCTGGCCGGCGCGGCGCCGGGACGGGACGGGGTTTGTGTCGGTGGTTTCATAATGCGCGTGGGAAATTTAGCACTTTAAGTGTCGAAAAGAAGTCAAATTCATGAATCACGCCAGATGCGGGTAAAGCAGGGCGCCCAAGCCGCGCAAGAGCGGCAGCGGCAACCGCTGCAACCAAGGGGTCAGGCGGTGGTGCGCGTGATCCGCCTGGGTGACGAACCGCCCCGCCGCATAATCAAACCGGACATAGTGGATCTGATCCTCCACCGCGCCAAAGCCGCGTTTGAACCGGCGCAACCCGGCGTTGGCGAGGGAGGTGCGGCCAAAATGCAACGTCGCGCCGCCCGTGGCCGCCGCCCACTGGATGGCCCGCCACATCACGAGCGGATTGGGGCGCAGGTCTTGAAAGGCGTAATCGGAGGCGCCGAACTTGTAGAGCACCTGGCGGCCGTAGCGCAGAAACACGGCGGCGGCAATGGGACGTTGTTCGTGCCAAGCCGTAAATATCCGGCCCTGACCGGGGGCGAGGAGGTGCCGGCCCAATTGCGCAAAAAAACGGAACGGCTGGGGCGGCAATCCGTGGCGCCGGCGCGTAAGGCAGTGCAACCGATAATAATCCCGCACGGCTTCGGCGGAGGTGCTTGCCTCCACACGCACGCCGGCGGCCTCCGCCTTGCGAATGCCGCGACGCATCGAACCTTCCAAGCCGGCAAACAGTTGGGTTTCCGAATGGGTGAGATCCAGTTGATGCCGGTAGAACGCCACGGACGGCGTGGCCCCGGGCCACTGCCGGGCTGTGTCCCGGATTTCGAGATATTTCCAGCGGCGCGTTCGCCCGTATTCAAGGGCGGCCGCGTAAAGCGGCGCGGCATCAGCCGTGGCCGCTCCCAGTAACGGACAATCATCCGTAAACGGCAGCGATATACCTCGCGCGCCGGTCCAAGGACTGCGAACCTCCATGAGCGGCAAAGCCTGCTCCAAGCCCGCGCCGCCCGTGCGGCAAAAATAACGGGGCTGGTAGCCGTAGGTTTCGTGCAACACCCGCGCCCACGCGGCGGTATGAAACGGGGTGGCGTCCGCCTGCGTCGCCACAAAAGCGTCCCACGCCGGTTGCGTCAGCGGATTCAGCGGCGCCGGCTGTGGCCGGACCGCGTCGGCTTCCGCGTCAGGCGCCCAGGCGAAAGGCATGATTTCAGGACACGCGTTCATGAGCGGGGCGGCGGGCCAGCACGGCCTGAAGTTGAGCCGCCACATAACGAATTTGTTCCTCGGTCAACTCGGGATACATGGGCAGGGAAAGAAACTCCCGCGCGCATTGTTCCGCCACCGGGAAACTGCCGGGGCGGTAGCCCAGAAAGGCGTAGGCCTCCTGCAAATGCACCGGCACGGGATAATGAATGCCGCAGGCCACGCCCGCCTCACCCATGGCCGCCAACACCGCGTCGCGCTGGGCCACCCGCACCGCGTAAACATGATAGACGTGATGATTGCCCGGCGCTTCCACCGGCGTGATGACCTCCAAGCCGGCCAGCAGCTTGCGGTAAAGCGCGGCGTGCGCCCGGCGGCGCTGGTTGGCGGCCTCCAGATGCGGTAATTTGACGCTCAGGACCGCGCCTTGAATCCCGTCCATGCGGGCGTTCCAGCCGATGAGCGCGTGATGATATTTCCGGGCCTGGCCGTGGTCGCGATACATTGCGATTTTCTCTTTCACGGCGGGATTGGCCGTTATCACCGCGCCAGCCTCCCCGAAAGCGCCCAGATTTTTCCCGGGATAAAAACTGAAACAACCCGCCGCGCCCAACGTCCCGGCTGGATGGCCGTTCCGGGTGGCGCCGTGCGCCTGGCAGGCGTCCTCCACCACCGGCAGCCCGTGCCGCGCGGCGATGGCGAGAATGGCTTCCATATCGGCCATCTGCCCAAACAAATGCACCGGGATGATGGCCCGGGTGCGCGGGGTGATGGCCGCCTCCAATTGCGCGGGGTCCAGGGTGTAGGTGACGGGGTCAATATCCACAAACACGGGCCGGGCACCGCAACAACTGATCGCCTCGGCCGTGGCCATGAACGTGGCGGGCACGGTGATGACTTCATCGCCGGGTTTGATGCCCAAGGCCAGCAGGCTCAGCCAGAGGGCATCCGTGCCGTTGCCCACGGCGAGGCAATGCGGGACACCGCAAAACGCCGCGAATTCCTGTTCAAACCGGGCGACATACGGGCCGCCGGCAAAGGCGGATTCGTCCACCACAGCCGCAATGGCGGCGTCGAACTGCGCCCGTAACGGTTGATGATGCGCTTGGAGATCAAGGAAGGGTACTTTCATGGGATCAGGTCGGTTTTTGGATTCGCAATACACGGGCGGGATTGCCCGCCACAATGGCGTCGGCGGGGACATCGCGGGTGACCACACTGCCGGCGCCAATGACGGCCCGTTCGCCCACCGTAATACCGCCCAGCAATGTCGCCCCGGAGCCGATGGAGGCCCCGCGCCGGATTCGCGTGGGGACGCATTGCCAATCGGCTTCCGTTTGCAACGCGCCGTCGGGATTGGTGGCGCGCGGATACAGGTCGTTGATGAACGTGACGCCGTGGCCGACGAACACTTCGTCCTCGATCGTCACGCCTTCGCAGATGAAGGTGTGGCTGGAAATTTTACAGCGGGCGCCGATGCGGGCGCCCTTCTGGATTTCCACAAAGGTGCCGATTTTGGTCGCGTCGCCAATCTCGCAACCGTAGAGATTGACGAAGCCAAATATCCGCACGTCGCGGCCGAGCTTGACGTCCGGCGCAATCCGAAGAAACGCGTCCATGGAGGTTCAGGCAGGGACCAAAGACGGGGCGGCAACGGGCACGGGCGGCGACGACTGATGATGGTTGCGCCGGGGCGCTTCCAGCAATTGTTTCGCGCCATTCTCCCGTAACGACTGGCTGGATGTCTCCAAGATTTTGACCACGTCCCGCCCGCGTTCGCCGCAGGTGATTGGCCGGCGGCCGGTGCGGATGCACTCGAGGAAATGCTGGCATTCCAGCTTGAGCGGTTCCTCCTGCTTCACGTAAGGGACGTACACATCCCCGTAATGATAGGAGTACTGGAATTCCGCAAACGTGTCGTAGTGTGGCGGTCGTTCCACGCGGGCGTCGTAAATTTTGATCTTCTCGTTCATGGCCACGTCGTCATAAACGATCATGCGCCGCGAACCGACAAAGGTCATTTCGCGCACCTTCTTGGGATCGAGCCAACTGCTGTGGATCGTGGCCGTCCGATTCCGGCCAAAGCCCAGATAGAGCGTGGTAACATCCTCGATGCCCGGGGTGACATGGGCGTTGCCCCAACAGGCCGCGACCTCGGGCATCTGATCCATGACGTAAAGGATGATCGAGATGTCATGCGGCGCCAGGTCCCAGGTGACGTTGATGTCTTTCTGGAAGAGTCCCAGGTTGAGGCGCCGCGCGGTGATGTAACGCAAGTCGCCAATATCACCGGCGTCAATGATCTCCTTGATCTTGCGGACCGGCGGCGAGAAGAGGAACGTGTGCCCGACCATGAGCACCAGCCCCCGCTCCTCGGCGATCTGGATCAATTCCTCGCACTCGGCGGTGGAGGTGGCCATGGGTTTCTCGACAAACGTATGCTTGCCGGCCAGCAGGCTGGCTTTGGCCATGGGATAGTGAAAGCGGACCGGGGTGGCGATGATGATCGCGTCGAGATCCGCGCCGTTGAGCAGGTCGGCGTATTCGGTCGTCCCCTTAATTTCGGGATATAACTGGCGCAGATGCGCCAGCCGTTGGGGATTGGTATCGCAAATCTGCTGGAGCTGACAATGCGGCAGAGCGCGGAGATTGCGGACCAAATTCGGTCCCCAATACCCACAACCCACCACGCCCACATGGAGGTTCGTTTTCATGGCAACGTGTTTTCACTGAGTTACTGTGCTGCTTTTTGCAGCGGTTGCCCGAACACAGGAGCAGGTTGGGTGCCGCTCACGGCCAAAACTTGTTTCAAAAGGACGATGGGCGTCTTTACCATGATCGCCAAATCCAGCAGCAACGATTTCTGTTGCGCGTACTGGATGTCCAAAGAAATCATCTGTTTGAACGTGGTCCGGTTCTTTCCGCTGACCTGCCACAAGCCGGTCAGCCCCGGCGCGGCGGCAAACCGCGCTTTTTGCGCATCCGAATACTCGGCATATTCGTAAGGCAAACAGGGGCGCGGTCCGACCACGCTCATTTCTCCCCGCCAAACATTCAACAACTGGGGTAATTCATCCAATCCGGTGGCCCGCAGGAAAGCCGCGCCGGGAATCAGGCGGTCATCGCCCTGGGCGTCCAGCTTGGTCATGGGGGTTTCCGAGGCCATCAATTGCCGCAGATGTTGCTGATGATTGGCCGCATCCGCATTGGGCTTCATGGTGCGGAATTTGAAGCATTGGAAAGACTGCCCCGCATAGCCCACGCGCTCCTGGCGGAACAAGACCGGTCCCCGGGAAACGAACTTGATCCACAGCGCGATAACGGCGGCCACGCTGCCCACCACGGGTAGGCTGACCGCCAGACAAACTAAATCCAACCCCCGTTTCCACCACGGCAGGGGCGTCGTGTCATACTGCGTTCTCTTTTTTTGCGTTTTTTCTGTTGTTTCCGCGAATCTCATGATCACCTTTCGCGATTGCTGGAAACTGCCAGCCGTTGATTAACCCGCCCCAGCAGGTCTTCATCCGGGAGGCATTGAAAGATCGGCCGATCCGAAGGGCGAACCCCTCGCTCTGCCCGGCTGGACGAAAAACTCCCGATTCCTCGTCCAACCTTCATCTTTCAATATCCAAGCAATACCATTTTACTGTCCTGTTTTGTTCCGACTGTGTCGCGTTCTTAACCAAAAAGAACACGGGGGCAACCTAAGCGTAACCCCCTGAAAAACAATCGGGAGGACAACCTGATAATTGGTTGAGGGACAGGCTTAACGCTTGTCCGAGCGGCTACGGAGGGGCTTATCCCGAACAACCCCCCGCTGAGGCGGGGTCGGCGGAGCGGAAGAGGCGGGTTGGCGCTGCGTCCATTCGCAGGCAAAACGGGTCAGGGCAGCCGCATTTTTGAGATCCAGCTTGCGTTTGATGTTTTCGCGGTGGGAATCCACTGTTTTGCGGCTGATGCTCAATCGGCGGGCGATTTCGCCTGTCGCCAGCCCATCTCCAATGAGCTCCAACACGCGTAATTCGCGGTCGGTCAACCGCTCAATCCCGAAACGCTGATTGTGCGGCACAGGACGCAAAACTGCGCGTAACAATGGAGAAATCAGGCAGTTTTGCAGATAAATATCGCCTTGAAGGATGGCCCGCACACCCCGCAATACTTCGTCTTCAGAAGCCGTTTTCAGGATGAAACCACTGGCCCCAGCGCGCAAAGATCGCTCCACGTATTGAGGCTCGCCGGCATCAGCCATGACCAAAATACCCGTCGCAGGAAACTCCGAACTGAGGCTGCGCAACAGCTCCAAGCTGCCGCGATGGTCCAATTCCAACGAAACCACCACCAAATCAGGCTGTTGCTCCCGAATGACCTGGAGCGCAGCATTGGGAGAGGTGGCCTGGCCGCACAAAAGCATATCTGACTGCGCTGCAATTAATTGCGCCAATCCTTCCGCGTAAAGCGGATGCGAATCCACCACGAGGATTTTATGCGGAACTGGGGTCGGAGAGCGCGTCATGCCGTTGTTTTAAGCGTCATTCAAACGAAAAATCAATCCACCGGAACACCCCCACTTTCTCCGGATTAACACGCTCCAGCAATCAGGATAAATCCCCTATAAACGCATAGGATAATATCCTATGACATTCAGTGAATATCCGGAGGGCGCTTCATCGGGATTTCAGATTGAACACCCCAATTGGGTGACGGAAGTGGCGTTGTATTCGGTGGGCGGATGCATTGATAAAGTCCGTTTGATGATCGGACGGACACGTAAATTCGGTGGTGCGCCGTTCTTCTATCGGGGCACTTCGAGCCGGCGTAGGACCCAAGCGCTCGCTTGCTTGACCAGTTCGGCGGCGTTGGGAATGCGCAGCTTGTGTTTGATGTTTTCCCGGTGGGTCTCCACGGTTTTGATGCTCAATTTCAACTCCTCGGCAATCTGCCGGCTACTCAGACCGGCGCCCAGCAGTTGGAACACGTGCAATTCCCGATCGCTCAGACACGCCAGAGTTCCGCTGGCGTCGGTGTCCGCAGTGAGGAGACGGCGCAATAGCAAGGGCGTCATCCGGCGGCTCAAATAAAGATCACCGCCCATGACCGTACGAATGGCATTCAGGATGTCCTCGGACGATTCCTGTTTCATGACGTAACCGCGTGCGCCGGCACGGAGGGCGCGCTCGGCATACAAGGTTTCATCATGCTGGGACAGGACCACGATGGCGACCTGGGGCCATCGGGCGCGGGTGAGTTTGATGAACTCGAGGGTGTCGCCCGCGCCCAGCCAGAGATCAAGCAGCAACAGATCCGGACGTTGCCGCGCCAATTCGGCGTCCGCCGATTCCACCGTATCCGCCTGCGCGCAGACCATCATGTCGGGCTGACGGTTGATCCATTGCGACACGCCGGCCCGGGCCAACGGATGGTCGTCCACAACCAGGATGCGCACTTTACCGGAAGATTTTGCGGCGGGAGAAGTGGGTTCCATTTTCATGGCCATCATCACTCCATGCAGCAAGCCCAAGCCAGCGTAACCGGGAAGCGTCCGCTGCCGCAGGCAGGGCTAGGCGCGTGACCCCAGCGGAAAAGGATAATTCGCTGGACCGGCATGGACTCGAATAATTCAGGCGCTTTCAAGGCTGCTCACTCTGTAGCCTAATAGAAAACTCCCGGCTAAATTACAAGCATAATCCCCTCCACCAGGGTCACGAGATCCCCAGCTTTCCCTACGGGTCTCTGCGGCGGGTTGACGGACACGATCCGGGACGCTACGCTTGGGCTCAAGATTCACTAAGGAACACAACAACGCATTGCAAAGCCATGCCACCGAAATCCACAGAAAAAGGCGCTGATAAATCCGCTGCGGAAGCCAAGTCCACCGAGGCCGCCCGCCAGGCCGCCGCCCGTCAGCGCGACCTTGACGCGGCCATCACCACCATCACCAAAGCCTACGGCGAAGGCAGCATCATGCGCCTGGGCGACGAGCGGGCCAAGGTGAAGATCGAAGTCATTCCCACCGGCGCGCTGGGGCTGGATCTGGCGCTGGGCGTGGGCGGCATTCCCCGCGGCCGGATCGTGGAAATTTTCGGCCCGGAATCGTCCGGCAAAACCACGCTCATGCTGCACGTCATTGCCAACGCGCAAAAAAGCAACGGCCTGGCGGCGTTCATTGACGCCGAACACGCGCTTGATCCGGCGTATGCCAAGAAACTCGGCGTGAATCTGGATGACCTGCTGGTGTCGCAACCCGATAGCGGGGAGGAAGCGTTGACCATCTGCGAAACCCTGGCGCGCTCGAACGCGTTGGACGTGATTGTGGTGGATTCCGTGGCCGCCCTGGTCCCGAAAGCCGAATTGGAAGGCGACATGGGCATGGCCACCATGGGCATGCAAGCCCGGTTGATGAGCCAGGCGTTGCGTAAGCTTACGGCGATCCTCGCCAAGTCTAAGACCACCTGCATCTTTACCAACCAGCTGCGCGAAAAGGTCGGCGTGATGTTTGGCAACCCCGAAACCACGCCCGGCGGCAAAGCCCTGAAGTTCTACGCCAGTGTGCGCATTGACATCCGCCGCCGCGACACCTTGAAAGACGCCAGCGGCAACGCCGTCGGCAACCGGGTCAAAACCAAGATCGTGAAAAACAAGGTCGCGCCGCCGTTTGCCGAGGCCGAGTTCGATATTTTTTATAATCAAGGCATCAACAAGGAAGGCAGCATCTTGGATGTGGGCCTTGACTGCGGCGTCATCGAGAAGAAGGGCGCCTGGATGCAATTCGAGGGCGAATTGGTCGGCCAGGGTAAGGAAGCCGCGCGTCGGGCATTGGCGGAGAAACCCGAGTTGGCGCAAAAGATCGTCGCGGCGATTCTGGCCAAGCGCGGTGGCGTGGAGGAAATCGCCCAGAAAAACTGACGGGCCGCGGCAGCTTTATCCTGAAGGCCGCGCCTGGATTGAATCGGGCGGAATCCCTACGGGTCCAGGCAGCCAACCCGGAAAGACTCCTTCTTGTTGGCGGGAGTTGAAACCGTTTTGAGTCCGCGCGAAGGGACGGCTACACTCGGCCCATGATATCGCGAGCCAAATCCGAGGCGCTCTTTGCCGAAGCGCTGCAATTCATTCCCGGAGGGGTCAACTCCCCCGTGCGCGCCTTTCGCGCCGTTGGCGGCCAACCCTTCTTCGTGAACCGCGCTGCGGGGTGCCGCGTCTGGGACGTGGATGGCAACGAATACATTGATTATGTCGGCACCTGGGGGCCCGCTATTCTGGGCCATGCCCACCCGAAAATCATCGCCGCCGTCCAAGCCGCTGCCGTTGGGGGCACCAGTTTCGGCATTCCCAATCCGCTCGAGGTTGCCCTGGCCAAGTTGATCTGCCAGAGAGTGCCCAGCGTGCAAAAGGTGCGCCTGACGAATTCCGGCACCGAAGCCTGCATGAGCGCCATTCGTCTCGCCCGCGGATTCACCCGCCGCGATAAAATCATCAAGTTCGACGGCTGTTACCACGGCCACGCGGATGCGTTATTGGTCAAGGCAGGGAGCGGGGCGCTGACGTTTGGCCATCCAGACAGCGCGGGGGTGCCGGCGGATTTTGCGAAACACACCCTGGTGTTGCCTTACAACGAAACGGAGCCGCTCCGCGCCGCGTTCGCCGCGTGGCCGGACGAAATTGCATGCCTCATCGTCGAGCCGGTGGCGGGCAATGCGGGGGTGTTCATCCCGAAGCCCGGCTGGCTGGAGTTTTTGCGCGAGATCACGGCGGCCCACGGCGCGCTGTTGATCTTTGACGAAGTGATGACGGGCTTCCGCCTGGCGCCCGGCGGGGCGCAAGAGCGGTTTGGCATCACGCCGGACCTCTCGACGTTTGGCAAAATCATCGGCGGCGGATTGCCGGTCGGCGCTGTGGGCGGGCGCGCGGACATCATGGATTTTCTGGCGCCGCTCGGGCCGGTGTATCAGGCGGGGACGCTCAGTGGGAATCCGCTCGCGATGGCAGCGGGGATTGCGACGCTGGAGGCACTCGCGCCGCAACCGGTGGCGCCGACGGCTCCGCCGCGTGTGGGGGGTGCGGGGGGTGGCGATCCCTACGCGCGACTGGAACAACTCGGCGCGCAACTGGAGGCAGGCGTGCGCGCGGCGGCACAGGTGGCGGACGTGCCGCTGATGTTCAATCGCTGCGGTTCGATGTTCTGCAGTTATTTCACCCAGGAACCGGTCTGGAATCTGGCGGATGCGATGCGGGCGGACCGTGAGCGTTTCAAGAAATTCTTTCACGGTCTGCTGGCGTTGGGGGTGTATCTCGCGCCTTCACCCTTCGAAGCGGGATTCCTCTCCACGGCTCACGAGGAAGCGGATATCGCAAGGACGGTGGACGCGATCGCCAAGGTGCTGCGGCAACTTTGATTGACCGGCGCGTTCAACTCCCCGCCGATGGCCGCGCCGCCTTGGCGACATTCCGCGCGTGACTTTCCCCGCAACGCATGGAAAATTGCGCGCCATTATGAAGATATTTTCACTGAGTTGTGTGATTGGGTTGACGCTTGGATTGACGGGCGTCTTGGCGCAGGAGAAGGCCGCCGACGCGCCGAAGGCCGAGGCGACGATTGATTTGACCGACCCCGCCCAGCTCACCGCGAAGGCCCCGGCGACTTTCAAAGTGAGGTTCGAAACGACGAAGGGCGGGTTCACGGTCGAGGCCACCCGGGCCTTGGCGCCAAACGGGGCCGACCGCTTTTACAATCTGGTGCGCGCCGGTTATTTCAAGGACCTGGCTTTCTTCCGGGTGATTCCCGGATTCATGTGTCAGTTCGGCATTCACGGCGATCCCAAGGTAGCCGCCGCCTGGCGCACCGCCCAGATTCCTGATGACCCGGTCCGGGCGAGCAATACCCGCGGGGCCATCACCTTTGCCACCGCCGGGCCCAACACCCGGACCACGCAGTTGTTCATCAACTTTGGGGACAACGCCAACCTCGACGGCATGGGTTTTTCGCCCTTCGGCAAAGTGATCAGCGGCATGGACGTGGTGGACAAGATCAACGGCGAATACGGCGAAGGCGCGCCGCGAGGCCGCGGGCCGGATCAACAGCGCGTGCAGCGGGAGGGCAACGCCTATTTGAAGAAGGATTTTCCGAAGCTTGATTACATCCAATCGGTCAGCATTCTCCCCTAACCCATTTCCTTTTTTAGCTTATGTCTGCCAATACTGAAGTTGCCGTGGTGCAAACCAGCGAAGGCACCATGGTCCTGGAATTCTGGCCGGACGTCGCGCCCGGCCACGTCGAAAATTTCAAGAAACTCGCCCGGCAAGGTTTCTATGACGGCGTCTGTTTCCATCGGGTCATCAAGGGGTTCATGATTCAGGGCGGCGACCCGCTCACCAAGGATCCCGGCATGCAATCGCGGTGGGGTACGGGCGGGCCGGGCTACCACATCAAAGCCGAGTTCAACAACAAAGCGCATGTGCGCGGGGTGCTTTCGATGGCGCGCTCGCAGGATCCGGATTCCGCCGGGTCCCAGTTCTTCATCTGCCACGACGACGCGCGGTTTCTGGACGGGCAATACACCGCGTTTGGCCGGTTGATCCAAGGGGATGATGTGCTGGAGAAAATCGCCACCACACCGACGCAGCCGGGAGACCGCCCGGTGAAGCGGATGCACGTGGACAGCATCCGGATCGTGGCGGCGGAAGCCGCGGCCTGACCGGGAGAACTTGATTCCGGGCGCCTCGTGAACCTGAACTCGCTGGCCGCTTTGCTGACCACCATGGGATGTCCGCCGGAACAAACGGCGACGTTGGCCATGCACTTGGATAAACGCGCCCGTCAACTGGCCGCGCGTCGGGGACGCAGCTACGCGGAGGCGCTTACGCATCTGTTGAATCTCATGCGGCAGGGCTGGGCGGCCCGGGAGCGTGGTCAGTAAGATCGGACCGGACGTTGCCGGCGGTCGCAAATAATCACCCGGTTTGTGCCCCGCCTGATTTTCACATGATCAAACCCTGGCCCCAACTCGATTCCACCTTGCTGGGCGACTTCAAGGTCTTCCAAGTCCGCAAAGACTTGAAACAATCGCCCCGGACCGGCCGGCAACACGAATTTTATGTGTTGGACACGGTGGATTGGGTGAATGTTATCGCCTTGACGCCGGATCAACAGATCGTGCTGGTGGAACAGTACCGGCACGGCGCCAACACGGTGGAACTGGAAATTCCCGGCGGGGTCATGGATGTGCCGGGCGAAACCCCTTCCGCCACCGCCATCCGGGAGTTGCGCGAGGAAACCGGTTACGCGGGGGAACACCCGCAAGTCATCGGCACGCTGCTTCCCAATGCCGCAATCCAGAGCAACTGCTGTCACACCGTCCTGATTGAAGACTGCCGGCTGGTTCATCCGGTCCACTTTGATCACAGCGAGGATATAGTCACCCGGCTCGTGCCGGTGGAGGCGATTCCCGAACTGGTGGCGTCGGGGCGCATTCGTCACTGCATTGTGGTGGCGGCGCTGTACCGGTTTGAGTTATGGCGGCGCGGATTGATCCCACCGCAGACCGCGTGAACCCGCCAATCGCCGACCGGACTTCGGCGGCGGCCAAAGCCGTGGAATTCCCCTTGGGCAAACGACGGGTCGCTGCTGTAATAACGCCATGACGCCCGAACGACGCGCGGTCATTGATGTGGGCACCAACTCGGTGAAATTGCTCGTGGCCGAGGTGGCTGGGAACGGCGTCCATCCCATTTATGAAACCGGGGTACAAACGCGTTTGGGAGAACGGCTCGGGGCCACGCGACAATTGCAACCCAACGCCATCGCGCGCACGGTGTCGGTGGTGACGGACTTCGTGGCGACCGCCCGGACGCGCGGCGCGCAACGGGTGCGCCTCTTTGCCACCAGCGCCGCACGGGAAGCCACCAATGGCCAGGACCTGGTTGCGGCCCTGCGGCAGGCGGTCGGGTTGCCGTTGGAAATCATTTCCGGCCTGCAAGAGGCGACATGGGCGTTTCAAGGCGCACGCACGCATCCTCAATTTGCTCGCGGCCCGTTACTGTTGCTGGAAGTTGGGGGCGGCAGCACACAATGTGTTTTCGGGCTGGACGATCAGGTGCAGGCGCGGGTCAGCATCCCTGTGGGCGCGGTGCGTTTATTGGAGCGGTTTTCGCCCAGTGATCCGCCGCAACCGGAAGAATTATCCACTGCGGACGATTGGTTGAAAGATTTCCTCCGTCGCGAACTGCATCCGGTTTTGGCACCCGCGTTGCAACAACTCGAGAGGGAGCAACCCGCACCGCGTTCAACCGTGCAAAGCGTGGGGGTGGGCGGCACCGCGGTTGTTTTGGCGCGCATGGAAATGCAGCGCTCGGATTACAACCGCGAGCGGATCGAGGCCACGCGGCTCTCCCGCGCGTGTCTGGCGCAATGGGTGTCCCGCTTGTGGACCTTACCGCGGGTCGCGCGCCAATCCTTGCCTGGGTTGCCGGCCGAACGCGCGGACATCATCCTGACTGGTGCGCTGATTTATCAGGCCGTGACGGAAACTCTGGATTTCCGCGAGTTGCGGGTCTGTACGCGGGGATTACGCTTTGCCGCCGTCGCCGGGGCGGAGTGACGCGCCCGATCAACGCTGGATTTGCAGGGTGCGCTCGAATTCCCGGGTGAGGCGTTCCATGCGCTCAATGATCTTGCCGTTCTGCTCGACCAGCGTCCCCAGCCGCTGCTGCGCCTGCGCCGGTTGCAGCCGCACCAATTCCACAGCGGCCAGAATAACGGAAAGATGACCGCGAATGTCGTGCCGCATTTTGGCCAGCTCGGCATTCAACGCCGCGACTTGTTCGGGAGTCACAGTGACGGGTTGCTCCGGTAAAACCATGGATGGGAACATGCCTCCGCAAAGCGGGAGAAAGCAAGCCGCTTGTGCGCTTCCCTCTTTCCTGCCGCCGCGTCTTCAACCACTCGCGGATAACTTGCGAGCGCTGCGTCAGCAGGTAACAAAACCAACAACAGTTTCCTTTACAATTGCCGTTGCCTCCAATCTCCGCCTCGAGGCCAAATGAGGGCAGATGCCGCCCCGAACGGGGCTGGCGAGGCGATGGCTGGAGATTTCTACAAAAAGGCCGCGCCTCCGGCGCTCGGGAAGTAGAAGAAGGAATGGGGACAGGGTGGAACCTGTCCCTCCCAGGGGGACAAGGAGACGACTGACGGTTCCTACCAAGAGGCCGCGCCATGTGTTGTCAATACCCCGAACCGCATCCGAATGCCCCAAAGCCGCCACAACTCGACTGGGGCTGGGGAGCATACGCGCCTCGCGTGTGCCGGCGGACGCCGTGTCCGCCGGAAAAAACCGACAAAGCGGGCATTTCTACGCTTCACTCTGTTCGCCCGAGCCAGCGTTCGACGCGAGGCGCGTCGAAACTGCACCCGGGGCGGGGGCGCTCCCCTACTCTGCCTGACGTTGCTTGCAGAAAGCGGCAGGGGACGGCCGCACTCCATGACGCTTCGCGTTTGCCCGTGCGCCAGATTCATGCGCCAGCTTTTGGACTGCGCCAGCCCTCTGGCGCTTTCGACCAGCAGAAACAACCTCGCCCAGGGCAATGTCTGGGTCACGCCAGTGCTCGATGACGCACCACCCGCCGAAGCGGAAGCCCAGCCCCGTCAGGGGCGGCATCGTTGTAGAAACAGGCGCAGACAATTCCCCAGTTCCGTCAGAAGCGGCCCAAGGAGCAAACTGCGGGGCTATGGCGCGGGCGCGGGTGGCCGACCTGCTATCGCACTCGGACGACAGTGAGCTAGATTCTTTACACCGTTTGGCGGGGCACCGTATTACTTGTGTGCATTGGCTCGACCTTGAAATTCAAGGTCTTCATTGACCCACCGCCACACTTGAAGGTCTCCATCCTCAAACTTGAGCAGCAACCCGCCAGTTTCGAAGCAGGCAAAGTCCCGTGCCTCGCTAGTACGTTCAGGGAACACGCTTTCAACGGTAGCTCGTTTACCAACCACGGCAACAATGTCGCCTTCCTGAACCGCTTCACCGCTCTTGTAGTGAAAAGCTGTCATAAAATTACGGAGCAACGCCGCCACCCTGAGCGGGCGTTATCGGTGGACCGAGGATACCAGACAAAGGGTCTTTGAGTATCTCAACCCAGAAACACCGACAACCGGCTGCCGGTGGGCTTTGGTTCATCATAAACATGTGTGAGTGCGGCGTTGGAATGTCGTTGTGAGGCGGTGAGGGCGGCCTATCAACCCGATACGCAATAGATCCGACCGCAGGATTACAGGGAAGGCATTTCTTTGGCTTCTCACACTTGTCATCCTTTGGCTTTTTGCAGACATCACTAATTATATCTGCCGCTATCCAAACGACAATGCCGCCTACGATGATGCCAACGCCCACACCAATAGCCGTTCCGATCCCTGGGCAGATCACTGTGCCTACCCCTCCACCGATTACTCCACCGGCAGCCGGATTCTGTCCCGTAGGATCGAAGAAGTTGATCGGATTGTTGTGAACGAATCCGCAAAGATTCAATCCACCTTTTTCTTGGATAGGGTCTCGGTTTAGCCACCGTCCCGTGCTCGCGTTGTAATACCGATAACCGTAGTAGAGCAGGTCGGTTTCCTCATCCTGATATTTGGTTGAGAACCGGAACGGATTGGCCTTGGCCATGGGGCCGGTGGCGCGGAGGAGTTCACCAAACGGGCCGTACTCGTATTGAGCGGTCAGCCCGGCGCCATCCGCTTTCACCAAGGCGGTCACATTGCCATTCCCGTCATACGCGCAGAAGTGCGAACCCTGACTGACATCGGTGATGACCAGCAACCCGCCCACGCCGCCCGCGCCTTGCATCGTCCCGCTCAAATCCAAGCCCCACAGGTAAGCCTGGCGGACCGACGATGCCGGATTGAGGCTGGCGAGCAAGTTCCACCCGTCATACACGAAGCGATTCGTGCATTGCGCCACGTAAACCGAGCCGTTATTCGTGGACACCAGCTTCTGCATGCGCCGACCCTGGGAATCATACTGAAATTCCAGCTTCAACTTCGACGCCGTCGGCGCTCCGCTCAGGCTTTCCTGTTTCACCAGCCGGTTCTCCGCGTCCCACGTATAATCCCACAGCCCGTCGCGGATCAAGTTGCCATCGGCGTCATAGATGAAGGTTTCCGGATTCTGCGCCAGCAACAGACTGCCCGCGATGTTGGTCACGATGTCCGCCCCGGTGTAGTTGCTCAGCGCGGCCACGCTCGTGATGGTCAACCACACCGCGCCCGTGTTGTTGTTGACCAACATTTCCCCCCGGAAATAATCCCCCTGGCGCGTCGTGGGCGTGTAGAGCGCAAGATTGTCCTGGCTCCACAAGCTGACGGTGGCGGTGTTCGTGGCCGTGCCCAGCACGTTCACAAACCCCGGCACGGTGCGGCTGGTGTATTGGTTCAGGCTGTTCACCGAATAGGAAGCCTGCCGCAGGTCCCGCGCGGTGGTCTGCCGGTTGCCAATGTCGTCGAACGCATAATCAAACTGCTGCCCGGCAACGGGCGCGCCATCGCTCCAATACTTCCTGCCACTCGTCACCTGCCCCATACTGTCATAGCCATACACCCAATAGCTGCCGTCCGGGTTCGTCACGCTCGGGCGCTGGCCGGCGGGGTTGTATTGGTTATCAAATTGGGACAGGGTGGAACCTGTCCCTCCCAACGACGAGGTGTTCGTGAGGCGGTTCAGACGATCGTAACCGTTGGTCGTGGTCATCACGGTCGTGCCGTTCGTGGCGAAGGTAATCTGTCCCACCAGAGGCGAATGGTCAAGATAATCGCACATGGCGCGAGGCGTACGCTTCCAGATTCCTTGGGCGGCGGGAAAGGGCGTGCGTTTTCGTCCGGGTTTCCGTAGCGTGGCGCCCATGAAATTGGCGGATTCCATGGCGGCGACCCGCGGGGTGCGCGCATGAAAACCCTGCATGTGCTTGGGGCGCCGCTGCTCGTCACCACGTATGACGAACTGGCCGCGCAATGTCTGGCGTGGGCGCGCGCACCGCGTTGTTTCACGCTGGAATTCGTCAATACGCACATCGTGACCGCCATGCGCCATGACCCGGCGTTCCGCGCCATCATCGCCACTTACGACCATTTGCTGCCGGACGGTATGCCGCTCGTGTGGTGTCTCAACCGTGCCGGCGCCGGCTTGCGGGACCGGGTCTATGGCCCGACCTTCATGCGCCGGTTTCTGGAAACCGCGCCGGCCGGCACGACGCATTATCTGCTGGGCGGATCGGCGGAATGCGGCGCGCGGTTGCGGGAAATTTTTCAACAGCGCAATCCCGGATTGCGCTTCGTGGGCGCGTTCCACGGCTGGTGCGAGGAGGATGGTCAATTGGAGGCGGAAGTCCGGGTGATGGAGGAGCTGCACACCCTGGCGCCCGATTTTATCTGGGTCGGTTTCGGCACGCCCAAACAACAAACCTGGGCGGCGCGGCACAAGGCGGCGCTGCGGCGGGGTGTGGTGTTGACGGTGGGCTTTGCCTTTGACGCGAACGCGGGTTTGAAACCCGACGCGCCGATCGGGTGGCAACGCGCGGGGTTGACGTGGTTGTTTCGGCTGATTTCAGAGCCGCGACGCCTGGGACCGCGCTACCTGCGCTTTAACACCTTGTTTCTCTATTACCTGCTGGCCGACGGACTGCGCGGGCGGGCTTGGGGCAAAGAGCGACCTTCCGCCGCGTAAACGTCGCGCGACGAATCCCTCATCCAACCGGGTTGCCGCTTGCCAATAAAGGTGTCTCTTCAACGACTCAGTGAGTTCTCCAGATGCGCTCCATCGGTAAATTCTATTGAGTAAAATCGGGAATTCAGGTATCCAATTCGGCGCGGATAATTTCACATGAGCGACCAACCACAAACCGGCTGGGTTGAGGAATTCCGGGTGGAATTTCACGATTACTGGCGGCAACTGCCCAACAAAGGGTTGTTTTTCGCCTTACTGGCGGTTTGGCTCGGGCTCTTCCATTTTCTCGGCAACTCGACGTTCGGTTACGTGAACACGCCGTCCCTGCCGGGCTGGATGTGGAACGCGTGGAGCGCCAATGATTGGGACGAAGGCCACGGGGCGTTGATGCCGGTGGTGGTGCTGGCGTTGCTGTGGTGGAAACGCCGGGAGTTGATGGCTCTGCCATTGGGATTGTGGTGGCCGGGATTGGTCCTGGTGGCCGTTGCCTTGGGCCTGCATCTGATTGGTTACATGATCCAGCAACCGCGGCTTTCGATCATTGGATTGTTTGGCGGAATCTACGGATTGATGGGCCTGGCGTGGGGCTGGCGTTTTTTGCGGGCCAGTTTCTTTCCCTTTTTTCTGTTCGTGTTTTGTATTCCGTTCGGTTCGCTGGCGGAAAAAGTGACGTTCCCGCTCCGCATGCTGGTCAGCTACATCTCCGTAGGCATCAGCCAGGCGGCGGGGTTTGACGTGATCCGGGACGGCTCGTTGATTTACGATATGCAGCGGACTTTCCAATTCGATGTGGCGCCCGCCTGCAGTGGCATCCGCAGTCTCGTGGCCCTGCTGGCCTTGACAACGATTTTCGGTTTCCTGGTGTTCCGGTCGCCCTGGCGACGGGCGGTCATGGTGCTCTCAGCCTTTCCGCTCGCGGTGCTGGGGAATGTAATCCGCATCACCTTCACGATTTTTGTCACAGAACTGTTCGGCCAGAAATACGGGCTGGCGGTGGAACAGAAGTTTGGGTTTGTGACGTTTGCGGTGGCGCTGGTGTGCGTGCTGCTGCTGGAACGATGGCTGCGGGAGCCGTCTCCGGCGCGACGGGAGGAGGGCCCGCCCACCACGGCCACGGAGGGAACGATCCCGTGAAACGCGCGCAATGGATCGTGGCCGGTGTCGCTCTCGCGTTGATGGCGGGTGGGGCGGGGGCTTTGGTGCGAATGAAGGCCGGACATCGGTTGGGCGCGCCCGGCGTGAAAACCCAGCCCATTCCCGACAGTGTCCGCTTGGAAGTTCTGTTGCCGGAACGGGTGGCGGACTTCGATTCCCAACCGGTCGAAACCACGGCGGAAGTTCTGAACACGTTGCCGCCGGACACCAGCTTTGGGCAGCGCCGCTACCAGGCGCCGGACGGCTTTGAGACGTTGCTCAATGTGGTGCTCATGGGCACCGACCGGACCAGCCTGCATCAGCCGCAGTTTTGTCTGACAGGCGGCGGGTGGCACATTGACCGGGAGGAAGTCACCCAGGTGCGCATCAACGGACGCCCACCCTACGATCTGCCGGTGATGAAGTTGACCACCTCGCGCGAAGCCACGGTGAACGGCCAGACCGTGCCGTTGCGGGGGCTTTATGTGTATTGGTTCGTCTGCGACGGCGCCTACACCGCCCGTCACGGAGAACGCATGTGGTGGATGGCCCGGGAACTCTTGCGCTCCGGGATGCTGCAACGCTGGGCTTATGTGACCTGTTTCAGCGTCTGCGCCCCAGGCGGGGAGGAGGCCACGTACCGGCGGATGGAACAGTTTTTGAGCGCCGCCGTGCCGGAATTTCAATTGACACCGCCCGCCGCCAGCCCCTGAATAGATCCGCAACCCCGCCATGCCCCGTCGCGACCGACAGATTCGCACCGCAATCCATCAATGGATGGATGCGGGGTTGTTTGCCCTGAGTTTCTGGCTGGCCTACGCCTTGCGGGCGAATCCCGACATCATTCGCTGGCTGGAACTGCCGCCGCCGCCGCGTCCGTTTGAGAGCTATTTGTGGTTGTATCTCATCCTGATTCCCGCAGCCCCGCTGGTTCTGGAAGCCAGCGGTTTTTACCGGCGCCCCTTGCTCGGCCCGCGATGGCGCAAGGTCTGGCCTTTAATCCAAGGCTGCGTGATCATCTGCATGGGCGTGACGTTGATGCTCTTCTTTGCCCGGCTGGACATGGCGCGGTGGACCATCATCTGGTTTGGCGGCATTGCCTTGGTGTTGGTCCTGACGAAAGAGGAAATCATCCGTTTGGTGTTTCGCAGCCGCCTCGGCCAGGCCCAGTATCGCAAACGGTTCATTCTGGTGGGCGTGCCCAGTGAGATTGCGCAACTGCGCCAATTGTTGGCGGCGCATCCCGACGAGGGATTGGATGTGGTGGCACGGGTGGACTTGTCACGGGAACCCGTCGAACACCTGGTGGAACAACTCCACGAGCATTCCGTGAACGGAGTCATCATCAGCGCCGAACATTCGCACTTTGAACAAATTGAAGCCGCCATCCGCGCCTGTGAGATTGAAGGCGTCGAAGCCTGGCTGGTGGCGGACTTTTTCCGCACGCAGATTTCGCGCACTTCCTTGGATGAATTTTACGGCCGGCCCGTCCTGGTGTTCCGGGCCACCCCCGAGTTCTCCTGGCAAAGCGTGGTCAAACAGGTGCTCGACTTCGCGGGCGCGGCGGTGCTGTTGTTGGTGCTGTCTCCGCTTCTGCTGGCCGTGGCCGCGCTGATCAAGTTGACCTCGCCCGGGCCGGTGTTTTTCCGGCAACAACGGGCCGGGTTGAACGGTCATCCGTTCATGATGTACAAGTTCCGTTCCATGGTGACCAACGCGGAGCAGTTGAAACACGAACTGGAAGCGCTCAATGAAATGACCGGTCCCGTCTTCAAGGTTACCAATGATCCGCGAATCACCCCGCTGGGCCGGTTCATCCGGCGTTTCAGCATTGATGAACTGCCCCAACTGCTCAATGTGTTGTGCGGCGAAATGAGTCTCGTCGGTCCGCGGCCGCTGCCGGTGGACGAAGTTCAGCGGTTTGATGATGTCGCCCACCGGCGCCGCCTCAGCGTGCGGCCCGGTCTGACCTGCCTCTGGCAGATCAGCGGTCGCAACGAAGTCACTGATTTCGCAGAATGGGTGCGGCTGGATCTCGAATACATTGACAACTGGTCCCTCTGGCTGGACTTGAAAATCCTGTTGCGCACCATCCCGGTGGTGTTGATGGCCAAAGGCGCCAAATGATTCCCTGCCGTTCTCACGCCGGTTCCTGAACCCTGCTCCCTCCAACGCCTCACCGTAATCCCCGCCATGTCCCCGCCCCGCCGCCGCGCCGCCGCTCGTCGTTCCCCGGTCTCGGTTGTCACCGGTGCCGCCGGTTTCCTCGGCTCGCATCTCACCGATTTACTTCTGGCCCGAGGCCACCGGGTGATCGGTCTGGACAATTTCATCACCGGTCGCATCGAGAACATTGCCCACCTCGCAGGACATCGGCAGTTCAAGTTTGTTGAACAGGACGTGACCGAATTCCTGTTTCTCGAGGAACCGGTGGATTACATCTGGCATTTCGCTTCCCCGGCCAGTCCGGTGGATTACCTCGAATACCCGATTCAGACCCTGAAAGTCGGCTCCTTGGGCACCCACAAGGCGCTGGGATTGGCCCGGCACAAAGGCGCGCGTTTTCTCCTCGCTTCCACCTCCGAAGTTTACGGCGACCCGCAGGTGCATCCGCAGACAGAGGATTATTGGGGTCACGTGAATCCCATCGGCCCGCGCGGTTGTTATGATGAGGCGAAACGGTTTGCCGAGGCATTGACGATGGCCTACCACCGCGAGCATGGAGTGGCCACCCGCATCGTGCGCATCTTCAACACTTACGGTCCGCGGATGCGCCTCCAGGACGGCCGGGTTGTGCCGGCCTTCATCAGCCAGGCACTCCGGAACAAGCCGCTCACCGTCTTCGGCGACGGCACCCAGACCCGCAGCTTTTGTTACGTTGCCGATCTCGTCGAGGGCATTTACCGCCTGATGCTAAGCGCGGAACCGTTGCCAGTGAACATCGGGAATCCAACGGAATTGACGATGCTTCAGTTTGCCGAGGAAATCATCCGGCTCACCGGCGCGCGCAGCCGGGTGGTTTATCGTCCGTTGCCGCAGGATGATCCCAAGCAGCGGCGACCGGACATCACCCGGGCGCGCACGCTGTTGAAATGGAAACCCCGGGTCGCCCTCGCCGACGGTCTGGCGCGAACCATTGAATACTTCCGAAACCAACCTTGAACCGCGCCCAAAATCCTTGGTTCTGAGTTTCGGCTGCGGCGCGGCGGACGGCCGGGTTTGAGAGCCCGCGCCGTTTTTGCTCGTCACCGCGCGGCGGAGGGGATTAAACCTTCCCTTGGATTTCCTTGCCGGTCGGGAACGGTCCGGGAGAAAGTCCACCGCAGGCCATACCGATGAAATCGTTTATCGCCAACCTGATGGGATTTCTGCACCGCAAGGCGGCGCTCCGCAACCTCACGCTGTTGGGGCGTTTTCTGGCGCTGTGGGTGATCATCGTCCTGATCTTCAGCCTCCTGTTCCAACTGCTGATGCACCGGGAAGGCCAGCAGCATAGCTGGGTCACCGGCTTTTACTGGACGCTGACCGTCATGTCCACGCTGGGGTTTGGCGACATCACCTTCCAAGGCGATGCGGGCCGCATTTTCTCCATGGTCGTCCTGTTGTCCGGCATGATTTTTTTGCTGGTGCTGTTGCCCTTCACCTTCATCCAATTCTGTTACGCGCCGTGGATGGAAGCCCAGACTGCCGCCCGCGCGCCGCGTCAGGTGCCGGCCCATACGGCCGGGCACGTCATCCTCACCCATTTCGATCCGGTCACCCGCGCCTTGATCGCCAAACTCAATCAATTCGGATACGGCTACGCGTTGGTGGTGGCCGAGTTATCCGAGGCGTTGTCCCTACACGATCTGGGCATCAACGTTTATCTCGGCGAACCCGATCTGCCCGACACCTACGCGCGTCTCAACGTCGAGCGCGCCGCCCTCGTGGCCTCCACCAGCACCGAGGTTCACAATACCAACATCGCCTTCACCGTCCGGGAGCTCTCCAAAACGGTTCCCATCCTCACTACTGCGGAGTCGGACGCCGCAGTGGATATCCTCAAGCTGGCCGGCAGTTCGCATGTGATCCGGATGGGCGAACTCATGGGCCGCTCCCTGGCCCGCCGCACCATTGGTGGCGACGCCGTGGCGCATGTCATTGGCACGTTCGACAAGTTGTTCATCGCCGAGGCCGCCGCCGCCGGCACCCCGCTCGTGGGCAAAACCCTGGCCGAATCACGGCTCCGGGAAAATGCGGGCACCAATGTCATCGGCGTCTGGGAACGCGGCGGCTTTCAACCCGCCCGATCGGACACCCTGATCGGGCCCCACACGGTTCTGGTGCTGGCGGGTTCGTTGGAACAGATGCGGACCTACAACGAACTGTTCTGCATTTATCACCGCGCCACCACCCCGGTGCTGATCATTGGCGGGGGCCGGGTGGGCCGCGCCACGGGCCGCGCGCTGCGCGAACGACAACTGGATTACCGCATCATCGAGCGCGATCCCGCGCAGATTCCCGCGGCGGACGCGGCGCATTTCCTGCTCGGCGACGCCGGGCAGATGGAAGTGCTGGAGAAAGCCGGATTGAAGGAAGCGCCCGCGGTGATTGTCACGACCAACGACGACGACATCAGCGTTTACATCACCCTCCTCTGCCGGCGACTGCGTCCGGACATCCAGATCATCAGCCGCGCCACCCAGGAACGGAATGTCTCCACCCTGCACCGGGCGGGCGCGGATTTTGTCATGAGTTACGCCTCAATGGGTGCGAACATCATTTTCAATCTGCTCAAGCGCAGCGACATTCTCATGCTGGCCGAGGGGTTGAACGCCTTTCGAATCCGGACGCCGGAGGCGTTGGCGGGCAAGACCCTGGCGGAAACCGGCGTGCGCCGCAAAACCGGTTGCAGTGTGATTGCCTTGAACGAAGGGAAAAACTTCGAGGTCAATCCCGATCCGTTCCGCCCCCTGTCGGCGGACGCGGAGATCGTGCTCATCGGCAGTCTGGAGGCCGAACAAAAATTCTTCCAACTCTACGGCAATGTGTAACCGCCGTCCCGCGCCGCTGCGGCTCAACGGCCCATCAACTCCAGCACGACCAGCGTCGTCGCCATGATCCCGGTTTTGAGTGTGGGTTCGGGCGCCGGCGCGAAACGCGGGGAATGCAACCCCGGCAAACTTTGACCGGTGCGTTGACTGGCGGCGTAAACTTCGGGAGCCACCGCGCCCAAATTGAACATGCAGATGGGCACCCGCTCCGCCGTCCGGCCGTATTCGCTGAAGTCCTCGCCGCCCATGCGAGGCAGGCGCCGGATCACGTTCGTCTCGCCAAAATGGGTCCGAAACACGCCGGCCACCCGCTCGGCCAGTTCCGGATCGTTGTAAACGGCCGGAGTGTATTCTTGGTGGATGTTCACCAGCGGCATCCGGTCTTCCGGCAGACCGGCGGCCAGCGCCTGGCCGCGCACGATCCGGGGAATGGCCGCCAACACCTGTTGCCGGGCTGTGTCCGTATGGGAACGGACGGTCACCTGCAGCTTCACTTCATCCGGGATAATGTTGTGTTTGGTGCCGCCTTGGATTGAGCCGACGGTAACGACTGCGGGATCGCCGGCCTCGATTTCGCGGCTGACGATGGTTTGCAAGGCCAGCACGATTTGCGCGGCCAAGACCACCGGATCCTTGGTTCGGTGCGGATACGCTCCGTGGCCGCCCAGGCCGCGCACGGTGATGTCCACGGAATCCACGTTGGCGGTGGAGAACCCGGGGGTGTACCCGAGCTGGCCGGCGGGCATTTCGGCGTTGTCATGCAGGGCAAGGCAAAAGTCCGGCCGGGGAAACCGGGTGAACAAGCCGTCCGCCAACATGCGGGCCGCGCCGCCGCCGGCTTCCTCTGCCGGCTGGCCGATCAAGATCAGGGTGCCCGCCCAGTGCGTCCGCAGTTGCGCCAGCGCGCGGGCGGTGCCCACCAGCGACGTCATGTGAATGTCGTGGCCGCAGGCGTGCATGACGCCGACTTCGTTACCGGCACTATCGCGGGCGGTCACGGTGCTCGCATACGGCAGGCCGGTCTGTTCCCTCACCGGCAGGGCGTCCATGTCGGCGCGCACCAGCACGGTCGGACCGGCGCCGTTTTTCAGAACCGCGACCACGCCCCATCCGCCCACGCGTTCGGTGACCTCGTAACCCGCCCGGCGCAGTTCCTCCGCCAGTCGGGCCGAAGTTTTTTCCTCATTCAACGACAATTCCGGATGGGCATGAAAATGCCGGTACAACTCGAAGAGCGAAGGATATTCCCGGTCGGCCAGGGCGCGAACGGTGTCACGGAGCGTGGTGTCCTGCGCCCAAACAATTGAACCCAGCAAGCTGGCTCCCAGCGTGAACAACAACCAACGGTGCGTCTTCATGCCGCCGATGTTGGCCCGGTTTGACGGATGCGACAATGCCGCAATCGCAAAGATTGCAGGGGCAGCCCGCTTGAATGCAGATCAATCAACCGGCGGAGTCTGCGCCGGCGCATCCGGGGCCGCAGTGCCCCGTCCGGACAGGACGAAGTCCATTTCAAAAACTTCGTAGCCGGAATGTTTCATGCCCAGTTGCGTGTAGGCGCGTCGGGCGCGCTGGTTCGCTCGGTGCATGTAGAGCCGCAGGCCGGCAATGCCGGGGCGGGTGCGGGCCAGCCGGGCCACCTGTTCGAACAGAGTACGGAATACGCCTTGTCCGCGGAACGCCGGCCGCACATACACGCTCTGAATCCACCACCAGTTGCCGTTGCGCCAGTCGCTCCATTCGTAGGTGATCAACAGTTGACCCGCGATTTCGCCGTCCACTTCGGCGAGGAAGTAGAGGCCCTTGGCCGCATCCGCCAGGACGGCGGCGACTCCGGCGTCAAGAACGGCCGGGTCCAGGCGGAACTGTTCGGTTTCCAGCGCCATGCAGCGGTTGAACTCCGCCACCACTGGCGCGTCCGATAACGTGGCTTGACGAATTGTGATCATGAGACGAAATCCTCTGTCGAACTACCGCATGCCGGCGCGCGGCGCAGGAATTCGTGGGCAGCCGCGCGACGGCGTGGTTTAATCAAGGCATGGACGACGAACCGGTTCAACTGCCGATTGACGGGGTGCTGGACCTGCACACTTTCAAGCCGCGCGAGGTGAAAGACCTCGTGCTGGACTATCTGGCCGAATGCCGTCGGCAAGGCGTCTTGGCGGTGCGCATCATTCATGGCAAAGGGATCGGCAACCTGCGTCGCACGGTCCATGCCGTGTTGGAAAAGCATCCCGCCGTTCTCGGTTTCACGCTGGATCATCCGCAGTTGGGCGGGTGGGGGGCGACCTTGGTGAAATTGCGGCCCCCGACCCCGGACGACCCGCCGCCGGCGGAAAGCGCCTCCACTGGTTAGCGTGTTCGCAAAAAAGTTGTTGTTTCGCGAGATGCCAATCTCCTTCTCTGGCTTGGCGCCCAATTGATTCGGTGTGCCCGAGTCGCTGGACAGGTTGTCGCGGGAGACACCCGTGATGATGAACCCTGCCGCTGCGCTGGCACGAGCGGGCCCGGACTGTTTCGCCAAACGGGCGTGACGTCCTTTAATCACTGGAGCCACGGGGCGATCCGTTCGCCCGCCCAGATTTCTTTCAGCGGCTGGCGTTCGCGCACCAATGCGGCCTGCCGGTCCCGGACCAGGACCTCCGCCGTGAGGGCGCGCGAGTTGTAGTTGGACGCCATCACAAAGCCATACGCGCCGGCGCTCATCAGCGCGAGGTAATCCCCTTCGGCCACATGCGGCAGCAGTCGGTCTTTGCAGAAGAAATCTCCGGATTCGCAGACCCCGCCCACGACGTCGGCCTTCATCATGCGGCTGCGCCGCCGGGTGAGCGGCACGATTTCATGGTAGGCATCGTAAAAGGCCGGACGGATCAAATCATTCATGGCCGCGTCCACGATGACGAAGTTTTTTCGACCGGTCCGTTTCACATATTCCACGCGGGTGATCAGCACGCCGGAGTTGCCGGAAATGAACCGTCCCGGCTCCAAAAGAATCCGCAGTCCCAACGGCTTCAGCAACGGCAACAACCGCGCGGCATAGGCGGCCGGGGTGATGATCCCGCGGGCGGCGGCGGAGCGCCACCACTGCGCCGGACCGCTTACCAGGGCGAATTGGTAAAGTATGCCCAGGCCGCCGCCGATGCTGAAGAACTCCAGTCCGTGCCGCTCGGTCAACCGGCGCACCAGCGGCAGCATCTTGCGCACGGCGTTTTCGAACGGCCCGGTCTTCGTGATCTGCGAGCCGATGTGCATCTGGACGCCGCGCAGCCGCAGATGTTTCAACTTCGCCGCCTGCGCGTAAACGCCTTCGATGAGGTCAAACGCGATGCCGAATTTATCCTCGTACGTGCCGGTGGTGATTTTGGCGTGGGTATCCACCGCCACGTTGGGATTCACGCGCACGGCCACCGGGGCGATGGTTTTGCGCCGGGCGGCGATTCGGTTGATGCGTTCCAGTTCCGGTTCGCTCTCCGCGTTGAGGCAATACACCTTCTGCCGCAGGGCAAATTCAATTTCCGCCGCGGTTTTGCCCGCCCCGGCGAAAACGCATTTCCGCGGATCGCCCCCCGCCTGGATTACGCGGTGCAATTCGCCCTCGCTCACGATGTCGAATCCGCTGCCCAAATTCGCCAGCGTCCGCAGGACGGACTGGTTGGAATTGGACTTCACGGCATAGCAAATCAGGTGATCCACCGGCGCCATGGCGCGGCCCAGCTTTTGGAAATGGTTCACCAGCGTGCGGTGGGAATACACATAGAGCGGCGTGCCGAAACGCTTCGCGAGCGATTCAAGCCGGACCGCTTCGCAATACAACCGATCGCCCCGGTAATGGAATTGGTGCATAGGTCGGCAAGAGTAGGCGTCCGCGGCCCAAGTTCAAGACCGGGATTTTTTCTGGTCGCACGACCCGACCGGCGCTACGCAAAAGCCATCCCTGGAATCAAACCAGACTTCCCAGTCGCCGCAGTTGCAACACGGGTTCGGCGCGTTGCCGGGATGCGGCGAGGTCCACGCTAAACTCGGCGACCCAATCGTTGTGCCCTTCCGGATCCACCAACATTTGTTGTACCCGCCAGGAGCGCCGGTCTTCAGCGGGGATGACGTAGGTATGGCGCCGGTTGCGCGCCTCGGGGGTCAGCAGCAGTTGCTGGTGTTCGGTCAGGTAATCGTCCAGGGCCGCGCGCCAGCGTTCGGGGGTCCAGGGTTGTCCCCCGGCATCGTGCGGCGAATCCAAGCCGGCCAGGGCTTGCTCGAAATCGCCGGTCGCCAGGCTGCGCAGGAAGGTAAAGATGCGGTGACGGATGGCGGCGGTAAAAGCCTCGGCGTCCCGGGTGATGTCCGCGGCGGCCTCCTCCGCGCCCGGGGGCCGCCAATCCACGCCCGCATCCTTGGCCCGTTCGGCGGCGATGCGACGCTCGTAATCCGGATCGCGCAGTTTTTCCCATTCATCGAGCAGGCTGCTGTCCACCTGCCGGATCATCGTGCCCAGGTAAAGTTCCATCTCCCGCACCGCCTCGTTCTTGGCGGCGGGGGGCACGGTTTGCACCAGCACCTTGAAGACGCTGTTGAGATGGCGCAGCAATAAACCCTCGGAACGCTGAAGGTCGTAATCGCGGATGTAATCGGCGAACGAGCGGAAGGTTTCGAACATTTCGCGCGCGATGGATTTGGGCCGGATATTCTCCTGCCCCACCCACGGATGTTTGTCGGCGAAGGCGTTGAAAGTGGCGTAGATGAATTCGCGGTTCGGCTTCGGATATTCCAGTTCCTCCAGTTTGGCCATGCGCTCCTCGTATTCGATGCCCTCGGCTTTCATCTGCGCGACGGCCCGCGCTTTCACCTTGTCCAATTGCCGCCGCAGGATGATCTCCGGATCTTCGAGGATGGATTCCACGAGCGAGAGCAACACGAGCGCGTAATCCTCCTGCTCCGGATTCACCAGCGGGATGGTCTCCAGCAGATAGAGCGACAACGTCTGGTCCATGGAGAAATCGTCCTGCAACTCGACGTTGACGCGCAGCTTGCGTCCCATCGCCGCCGCCGGGGGCAGGATTTCGATGATCTTCCGTTCCACCAGCGCGCGGAACAATTGCCACGCGCGTTGGCGATGCGCCTGTTTGGCCTTGTCCGACTCATGGCAATCGCGCAGCAATTGTTGCATCGCCCGGCACCCGTCGCCATCCCGGCTCAGCACATGGAGCAACATGCCGTGCGACACCTGGAAACGCGAGGCGAGCCGTTCGGGGGGCGCGGCGATCAACCGTTGAAACGTGTTCCGGTCCCAGTTCACAAAATTGTGTTCCGGCGGCCGGCGCTTGACGAATTTCTTGCCGCCCTTGGCCGATTTTTCCTCGAGTTTGAGGTTTTCCACAATGTGCTCGGGCGCCTGCGCCACCACCCAACCCTGCTCGTCAAAGCCTTTCCGGCCCGCGCGCCCGCTGATCTGATGAAAATCGCGCGCACTCAGGATCGTCGTCTTCTGGCCGTCAAACTTGCACAGGCGCGTGAACAGCACGGTGCGGATCGGGACGTTGATTCCCACGCCGAGCGTATCCGTGCCGCAGATGACCTTGAGCAAGCCCTGCTGCGCGAGTTGCTCGATCAGCACGCGATACTTCGGCAGCAACCCGGCGTGATGCACGCCAATGCCGTGCTTCAACCACTTGCGGATTTCCGGGCCGTAGGGACTGGTGAACTTGAACCGTTCAATGGCGTTAGCGATGCGGTTTTTTTCCTCCCGCGAACAAACCTTGAGGCTGGTAAAATCCTGCGCGCTCTGGGCCGCCTCGGCCTGGGTGAAATGGACGACGTACACCGGCGACTTGCCCTCCGCCGCCAGGGTTTCGAGGGCCCGGGCCAGCGGCAGTTCCGAGTAGGTGAACGCCAGCGGGACGGGACGTTCCCGCGAGGCCACCGTCACTGTCGGGCGGCCGTTCAACTTCGTGAGCGCCCGCTCGAAAAATTCGGTCTCGCCGAGGGTGGCGGACATCAGGAGGAAACGCGCCTGCGGCAGGGTCAACAGCGGCACCTGCCACGCCACGCCGCGGTCGCGGTCGGCGTACCAATGGAACTCGTCCATGACCACGTCCCGCACGGCGGCGTCCGGACCTTCGCGCAAGGCGAGGTTCGCCAGAATTTCCGCGGTGCAACAGAGGATGGGCGCGTCCCGGTTCACGGTGGCGTCTCCGGTGCTGAGGCCGACGTTTTCCGGGCCGAACTCGCGGCAGAGCGAGAGCCATTTCTCGTTCACCAACGCCTTGATCGGGCAGGTGTAAACCGAGCGCCGGCCTTGGGCGAGCGCCTTGAAATGCAGCGCGGCGGCCACCAGGGATTTGCCCGACCCGGTGGGGGTGTTCAGGATGACGTTCTTTTCGCCATACAACTCCAGCAGGGCCTCCTCCTGCGCCGGGTAGAGCGTGAGGCTGCGGCTCGCGGTGTAATCCAGAAAGCGTTCGAGCAAGAGATCGTTGCCGGGCCGCTCGTCGCGCGGAATCAAATCATAAAGGGTCGTGCCCACCGACGGCATTGTAGAACCGGATTGCTCCCATGAGAAGGCCAATCGCCGCCCTGGTCGTCTCAAGCTCGTTGGCGGTCGCATCCCGGCGCGTCCTTTGGCGGAGTGCGCCGGTGGACTTTCCCGCAGGAGCCGTTATCTTTCGCGCCATAACCGCGCTTTACGATGAACGCTGACAGTTTGTTACGCCAACCCCGGTGGCAGGGCGAGGCCCTTGGTCAACCGCTGCCCGCCTCCCCGCACGCCGTGTCGGTTGCGCTGCCCCGCTGGCAGGATGTCGTCGGCTACGAAGAAAAACGTCCGGAGGTGATGTCACGGTTGCAAGGCGGCTATCCGCGGTTTGTGATTCATCCATTGGTGCAGGAACTCGCCCGGCGGGTGGCCCCGGATCAGCCTTGTCTGCCCTTTCCCTCGGCGCGTTGCGCAGAGTTGTGCGTGGCGTTCATCGCGCGGCAGAGCGGCGGCCCGGCGACCATTCACGAGCACAATGGCATCTGGGCGGTGGCGACTGCCGCCTCCGGACAGACGGCCTTGCGCGCCTTCTGGCAGCATACCGGGTTGATTGTCTCCACGCGCCATGCGGAGGCGGTGTTGGCCGGGCAAAACGGCCGGCCGAACGCCGGCTCGGCGTCCGGACTCCGGCGGTGGTTGGCCCGGCTTTATCACTGCGCTGAGGATGACGTTTTTTTGCAACCCACCGGCATGGCCGCGCAGTTTGCGGCGTTGCGCGCGGTGCTGGCCCGCACGCCGGGTCACGCCACCGCCCAACTCGGTTTTCCCTATGTGGACACCCTCAAGCTGCAACAGAAATTAGGCCACGATGGCATCCTGCTGCATCGCCTCGACTCCATGGCCGACGACTTGCGCGCCCTGCTGGCACAGCAACCGTTGGCGGGATGTTTCTGTGAGATTCCAGGTAATCCGTTGCTGGGCTCGGCGGATGTCCGGCAAATCACGCCGATTTTGCGTCCGCGCCGGGTGCCGTTGATTGTGGACGACGTGGTGGCCACGCCGGTGAATGTGGACCTGGCCCCCTTTGCCGATCTGATCGCCACCAGCCTGACCAAATACCCCGCCGGCAACTGCGAAGTCATGGGCGGCGCGCTCATCTGCAATCCACGCTCCCCCTTGCATGCCGAATTGAAAGCCCTTCTCCGCGCGCAACACGAGGACCTGCTGTGGGATGCCGACGCCGCCATGTTGGAAGCGCGCATCCGCACTTTTCCGCACCGGATGATGCGCCACAACGAGAACGGCCAGTTCATTGCCGAACGTCTGCGGCGGCATCCGGCCATTGAACGGGTCTGGTATCCGAAATGGGAATTCCGCGACGCCTACGAGGCCGTGCGCAAACCGCAGGGCGGCTGGGGCGCGTTGGTCACGTTTTTACCGCGGCACGCGGAAACCACCGCCCCCCGCATTTACGACCGGTTGGAGGTCTGCAAAGGCCCGAGCCTGGGCACGGTGTTCACGCTCGCCTGTCCCTTCACCCTGCTGGCGCACTATACCGAACTGGATTGGGCGGAATCCTGCGGGGTGTCGCGGCATTTGATCCGCCTGTCGGTCGGGTTGGAGGACCCGGAGGAATTATGGCAGCGGCTCGAACGGGCGCTGGCGGGGCTGGAATGACCGGGCGACAGAGTGGGCAAGGGGCTTGGTGCGGGCGTTTCGGCGGTCAACCCGCCCGGGAGACGGCAATTTTTGCCCAATATTTTTTCTCGCCAAACCGCCCGGCGCCCCCTATTTCTCCTCCGTGCTTGCCTCAAATCCCGACGTGCGCCACACCACGCCCCGTCCCTCGCGGCGGGCGGGTTTCCCCGTCGGAGCGGCAGCCGGACAATTGAATTTAAGATGAGCGGACACGCGATAACAGCCCCCACACGCAACGCCCGGCTTCTCGCCTGGGTCGAGGAAATGACGCGGCTTTGCCAGCCGGCCCAGGTTCACTGGTGCGACGGCTCGGATCAGGAATACCAGCAGCTTTGCGATCTGATGGTCGCCTCGGGGACCTTCATCAAGCTCGATCCCCAACGCCGCCCGAACAGCTACCTGGCCCGTTCCCATCCCAGCGACGTGGCCCGCGTGGAGGATCGCACGTTCATTTGCGCGGATACCCCGGAGGAAGCCGGCCCGACCAATCATTGGGCCGATCCGGAGGAAATGCGGCGGACCCTGCTGACGCTCTTCAAAGGCTGTATGACGGGCCGCACGCTCTACGTGATCCCGTTTGCGATGGGCCCGCTGAATTCTCCGCTTTGCAAGATCGGCATCGAAATCACCGATTCCCCCTACGTGGTGGCCAACATGCGCATCATGACGCGCATGGGCCAGGCCGTGTTGGACAAGCTCGGCCCCGACGGGACGTTCATTCCCTGCATGCATTCGGTGGGCGCGCCGCTTCAGCCTGGCCAAGCCGATGTGCCGTGGCCGTGCGAACCCGACCCGAAAAAGAAATACATCGTCCATTTTCCGCAGGATTACTCCATCTGGTCCTACGGCTCGGGTTACGGCGGCAACGCGTTGCTCGGCAAAAAATGTCTGGCGCTGCGCATCGCGTCGCTGGTTGCGCACAAGGAAGGCTGGCTGGCCGAGCACATGCTCATCCTGGCGCTGACCGCGCCGTCCGGTCGGAAACATTACGTGGCGGCGGCGTTCCCCAGCGCATGCGGCAAAACCAACCTCGCCATGATGCTGCCCTCGTTGCCGGGTTGGCAGGTGCATTGTCTCGGGGACGATATAGCGTGGATCCGACTGGGCAAAGATGGCCGGCTCTACGCCATGAATCCGGAAACCGGCTTTTTTGGCGTCGCGCCGGGCACGTCGCAACATTCGAATCCCAACGCCCTGGCGGCGGCTTCCCGGAATACGATTTTCACCAACGTCCTGCTCACGCCCGACCGCGACGTGTGGTGGGAAGACATGGGCGTGCCGGCGCCGGCGCATGGTTGGGATTGGCAGGGGCAGGAATGGACGCCCGATTGCGGACGCAAAGGCGCGCACCCGAACGCCCGCTTCACCGCCCCAGCCGCGCAATGTCCGGTGATTGATCCCGATTGGGAAAACCCGGAGGGCGTGCCGCTCTCGGCCATCCTCTTTGGCGGCCGCCGGCCCTCGACCATTCCGCTGGTGAACGAGGCGTTTGGCTGGGAACACGGTGTTTTTATGGGATCCGCCTGCGGCTCGGAAACCACCGCCGCCGCGTTGCACACCGCCGGAGTGCTGCGCCGCGATCCCTTTGCCATGCTCCCCTTCTGCGCCTATCACATGGGCGATTATTTTGCGCACTGGCTGGAGCTGCCCCGGCGCACGGACCGTGATAAACTACCCAAAATTTTCTTCGTCAACTGGTTCCGGAAAAACGACAACGGCCGCTGGCTGTGGCCCGGTTTTGGCGAAAACAGCCGTGTTTTGAAGTGGATTTGCGAGCGCGTGGACGGCACCGGCCGGGCGCGGCAAACGGCCATCGGCTGGCTGCCCGCGCCGGAGGCGTTGGACCTCAACGGTCTGCGGATCAGCCCGGAAGACGTCAACGAATTGCTCTCCGTGGATGTGCCCGGCTGGAAAAACGAAATTGCGGATGTGGCGGCGAACTATCGCAAGCTCGACTCGCATCTGCCGGCCGCGTTGTCCCAGGAACTTGAGGCGTTGGACCAGCGGCTGTCCGCCGCCCGTTAGTTTTCCGATCCAGCGCGTTCGACGACGAGGCTTCCCGCCCATTTTAAGCCTGTCCCGCGAGGTCTTCCGGGTTACGCTTCCGGCGCATGCGCATACTGGCCTTGGATCATGGCACCGTCCGCATTGGCGTGGCGGTGAGCGATGAAATGAAACTGTTTGCGGCGCCGCTGGAATTTATTCCAGCCACGCCCCCGGCCGGCGTGATGGAACGCCTGCGGCAATTGATTCAGGAAAAGGACGTGGAACTGATCGTGCTGGGCCTGCCGCGCAACATGGACGGCAGCTACGGCCCGGCGGCGGAAAAGGTGCGCGCGTTCGCCGACCACCTGCGCGCCGAGGTCACCGTGCCGTTGGTGCTGTGGGATGAGCGGCTGAGTTCCGTGCAGGCGCAGCGCATGCTCCGCGAGGCCGGCCACAAAGCCCGGCGACAGAAAGGCAAAGTGGACGCCTCCGCCGCGGCAATTCTTTTGCAGAGCTACCTGGATTCGATTCAAAGTTGACCCGGATTACCCCGGGGTGCCCGGATGCCACGACGCCAACCATGACCCGGTTCATCCTCAGCATTGCTTACGACGGCACCGGTTACGCCGGCTGGCAGGTGCAAAAGATCGGCACGGGCGTGCAGGAAAAAGTCGAGGCGGCGCTGGCGCAATTGTTTCCCCGCCGGCCCCGGCTCCACAGTTCCAGTCGCACGGATACGGGCGTTCACGCGCTCGGTCTGGTGGCGCACTTTGACATCCCGATTGCCGCCTGGCGCCCGGCGGCGCGAAAACTGGTGCTCGCGCTCAACGCCCATCTGCCCGAGGACATCCGGGTGTGCGCCGCCCGCCGCGTGCCGGCCCCGTTCCACGCCCGGTTCGATGCCACGGGCAAGCAGTATCGTTACTTCGTCTGGAATCATCCGGCGATGAATCCGTTGCGGCGCGGCACGGCGTGGCATGTGCCGCGGCCATTGGATGTCCCCGCCATGCGCGCCGCCGCGCGGGTGTTGGTGGGCCGGCACGATTTCCGGTCCTTCACCGCGAACGCGGGTTACCGGCCGCAATCCACGGTGCGGACGTTGACGCGCTGCGATCTCAAACGCAACGGGCCGCTGTTGACGTTCATCCTCGAAGCCGATGGTTTTCTCTACAAGATGTGCCGGGGCATCGTAGGCACGCTGGTGCAGGTCGGGCTGGGCAAGTTCGCCGTTGAAGAGATGGAAACCATGCTGGCGCGGCGGGATCGCCGGGGGGCGGGCATGACCGCGCCAGCGCATGGGTTGGTGCTGTGGAAAGTGTTTTACCCGGCGAAAATCCGGCAGCGGAAACCCACCGGTTGAGATGCACGTCGTCCTGGTTGAACCGGAGATTCCGCCCAACACCGGCAATGTGGCCCGGTTATGCGCGGCCACCCGCTCGACGCTGCATCTCATCGAGCCTTTTGGGTTCAAGCTGGATGACGCGCAACTGAAACGGGCGGGCATGGATTACTGGCGGCAGTTGACGTGGCGTCGGTGGCCGGGGTGGACCGCCTTCCAACAGCATCTGCCCCCGACGGCGCGTTTGTGGTTCATCGAATCCCGCGGGCCGCGGCGTTATACCGACGCGCAATTTGCGCCGGACGATTATCTGGTGTTCGGGCGGGAGACCGCCGGACTGCCGCCGCCCCTGTTGACGGCGCATTCCGGGCACTGGTTGCGCATCCCGATGTTCAATCCGCAGGCGCGTTCGCTGAATCTGGCCAACTGCGTGGCGCTGGTCTTGTTTGAGGCGTTGCGTCAGCAGGGGTTTCCCAATGAAACCTGAGGCGCCGCGCGCCGCCCGCTTGCCGCGGCGGGAACGCCCCGGTAGCGTTTCCGGCATGCGAGTTTTTGGGTTGAACCTCTGGGGCCCGGGCGTCGTCGCCATCGTCGCATTGCGGTGCGCGCTCGCGGGCGGCCTCGCGCAAACGCCGATGCTGACGGTGGCTGACTGGCCGGCATCGGTGGCGGCCGGGCGGACGGCACCGTTTCAACTGGTCGCTTTGAATACCTCCGCGGCTCCGGTGACGTGGCATTTCCCCCATCCCATCGTCGGGCGCTGGACGGCCGGCACGGCCACGGGAACTGTGGTGGCGGAATTGCAGGATCCGATGTCCGCTGCTGCCGTGACCATTGCTCCCGGACATTTCGCGCGCCGGGAATACGTGTGGTCGGTGCCGTTGACGTTGACCGGCGCCGTTACGGTTACGTTCGGAGATTTACCCGTGCCCCGGTTGGTGCTCGACATCCAGGCGCCCGCAGCGGAAGTCTCGCTGCCGCCCGAGGAAGAAACCGCTTGGCAAAAGCGGTTGCACGACGCCGAACCCGCCGAAGCGGGAACCGGCCTGGAACCCGGCCGGTTTTTCAAGGAACACATTTCTGGATACGAACCGTTTTACTTTGTGGCCGGCACCCGCTCGCCCAATGCCAAATTCCAAGTCAGCTTCAAATACCGTCTGTTGAACGACGACGGCGCGCTCGCGGCCCGGGCGCCGGCGTTGCGGGGTTTGCATCTGGCCTACACGCAAACGTCCTTGTGGGATTGGAACGCGCCTTCCGCACCGTTTCATGACAGCAGTTACCAACCGGAACTGCTTCACCATTGGGAACGGGTCATCGGCGGCGACCGCACGAACGCCTTCCGGCTTGATCTCCAGACCGGACTACTACACGAATCCAACGGCAAAGGCGGGGCGGATTCGCGCAGTTTGAACTTCCTGTATGTGCGGCCCACCCTGGTGTTCGGACGCGACGATTCTCTGCAACTCAAGCTGCTTCCCCGGATCGGGGCTTACGTGGGCGACTTGAGTGACAACCCGGACCTGGCTGCCTACCGCGGCTATGGCGATTTGCGCGCCGTGCTGGGTTGGCAACGAGGTCTGCAGGTGTCCGCGCTGGGCCGCGTGGGCGACCGGGGCGAGCACGGCAGTCTGCAATTGGACGCGACCTATCCGATGATGCGCTTCTTGCACGGCAGCTTCAGCCTCTATCTGCACGCCCAATACTTCACCGGTTACGGGGACAGCCTGCTGGATTACCGGGAGCGCAGTTCCCAGTTTCGCGTTGGCGTTTCCCTCTATCGCTGAACCGCCCTCGCGCCGCGCATTTCCCTGTTTTCTTCCCATGGACACCTGGCAAACTTGGACCGTCGCCTCGCTGGCGGTGTTGTTCATCGGTCTCTCTAAGGCGGGATTCGGCGGCGGGCTGGGCATGTTGACCACGCCGCTGTGCGCGCTGGCCTTTCCGCCCAAGGAAGCCATCGGCATTCTGCTGCCGTTGTTGTGCGCCGGAGACATCTTCTCGCTCTACTATTACTGGGGAAAATGGGAACGCCCCAATCTCAAATTTCTGTTGCCCGGCGTCGTGGTCGGCGTGGTGGTGGGGGTGCATTTCATCGGGCGTTTTTCCTCGCGGGAATTGAACATTGCCATTGGGGTCATTGCGGTGGTGTTTGTGGCTTTTCAAGTGTTTCGCGAGCGGATTTTCCGGGCGACCGGCCGGTTCCAGCCGAACCACACCGTCGGCGTGCCGTGTGGAATCGCGGCGGGGGTGACGTCGAGTTTTGCCCACGGCGCCGGTCCGGTGGTGAGCATGTTTCTCGTGCCGCAACAATTGCCCAAGGAAATCTACGTGGGCACGACGGTCCTGGTGTTCACCTGGATCAACTGGATCAAGGTCCCGTTCTTCGTCGCCAATGAAGTCATCACCGCCGGCACGGTCCTCAAGAGCCTTTATTTCCTGCCGCTGGTGCCGTTGGGCGTGTGGGCGGGCGTGCGGCTGAACCGGTTGTTTTCGGAACAGGGTTTCATGCGGTTTGTGCTGGCAGCCATTTTCCTGACGGGGTTGCAATTGATTTTCAATTTCCGCTTTTGAGCGGCCGCCGCGCGCGCCGGCGGAACGGCGGTTGCGCGGAACGCGGGTTCGACGTTATCCTGCCGCCGGAAAAGCAAACCAATCTATGCTTGTCGTTCATGTTCATGTTCACGTGAAGCCGGAATGGGTGACGGCTTTCAAAACCGCCACGCTCGCCAACGCGCGCGCCAGCCTGCAGGAACCCGGCGTCGCCCGGTTCGACGTGCAGCAGCAGCAGGAGGATCCGACGCGGTTCGTGTTGGTGGAGGCGTATCGCACCCCGGACGCCCCCGCCGCGCACAAGGCCACCGCGCATTACGCGGTCTGGCGCGACACGGTGGCTCCAATGATGGCCGAACCGCGCAGCGCGGTGAAGTTCACCCATCTTTTCCCGCCGGACGATCAATGATCGCCGTCCGGCGCGCGAAATAAACCTGTTCAACCCGTGGCTTTTCTCTCGTCCCTCCGCTTGACTGGCGGCGTTGCCGCGCAGCGTATTGCCCATGAACCCTTCGCATCCTAATTCTCCCGCCCCGCTTTCGGCGGCGCCCGACGGCTTGGAATCCCTCCGGCAAGGCATTGACGCCCTGGACCAGCAATTGGTGGATTTACTGGCGCGCCGTCATCAGTTGATCGAGGAAGTGGCGCGGGTCAAACACCAGCAAAACCTGGCCACGTTCCATCCCGCGCGGGAGGAGAACCTCATCTCCGCCCGGCGCGCACAGGCGATGGCGGCGGGGTTGAATCCGGATTATATCGAAGACCTGTTCCGCACCGTGCTGCGACATTCGCGCGTGGGCCAGTTGGAAACCCTTGGCCGGCGCGGCGTCCGCCCGGGTGCGCGGGTGCTGCTGGTTGGCGGCCACGGCAGCATGGGCCGGTTTTTCCACCGCTGGTTCGCCCAGTCCGAATGTCAGGTGCGGATTTTGGACCGCGAGGATTGGGACCACGTGGAATCCCTGACCCGCGGGATTGATTTATGCCTGCTGGCGGTGCCGATTGATGTCACCGAATCGGTTGCGGCCCGGATTGGCCCGCATCTGCCGCGCGCTTGTGTCCTCGCCGATATTACCAGTTTGAAACAAGCGCCGTTGGCCGCCATGCTGGCGGCGCACCAAGGGCCCGTGCTGGGTTTGCACCCTTTGTTCGGTCCGGCGACAACGAGCATGGACAAACAAATCGTGGTGGTCACGTCCGGCCGCGAACCGGCGGCGAGCCAGTGGTTGCTGGACCAGCTCATGGTCTGGGGTAACGTGCTCGTCGAAACCACCGCCGCCGAGCATGACGAAGTCATGGGTGTCGTGCAGGCCTTGCGGCACTTTGCGACCTTCGCCTTCGGCCAGTTCATGTATGCGCGTGGCGTGCCCATCGCCCGCACGTTGGAATTGTCGAGTCCCATCTATCGTTTGGAACTGGCCATGGTGGGCCGGCTGTTTGCCCAGGACCCGATGCTCTACGCGGAAATCGTCTTCGCCACGCCGGAGCGGCGGGCGCTGTTGAAAGAGTTCCTCGAATCGCTGCAAGGGAACTTGGAGATGATCGAAGCCGGCGACCGGGCACAGTTTACCACGCGCTTCCGCGAGATCGCCGATTGGTTCGGTCCCTTTGCCGAGCAGGCCCTGCGCGAAAGCACGTTCCTCGTCGAAAAACTCGTGCACCGGTTCTGAGCGGCAAACCGAGAAGTGCGGAATGCAGAGTGCGGAGTGCGGAGTGGGTTGCCGATGAGCTGTGCAGAACTTCGGGCTACGGGCAAACGACAGAGGATGGCCGCTTGCCGGGACATTGGCGCGTGGGGGGATCGTCAATCCGCCCGGCGCGCCGCCTCAATAAAGCTGGGTGGATTCGTCTTCCACGATGGCCCGCTCGAACTGGTCGCTGCGGACGCTGACCTTGAAGCGGGCATCGTCTTCCCGTAACGCCTTCGTGACCACCCGCCAGGTCGCCACCGCTTTCGCATCCAAACCGGCTAAGGGACTCATGGTCACCGTGTCACCGGCCCCCTGAACCGGCATGGGGCCCGTGCCGGAAACAAATTCCATCGAGGACGGCAGCGTGCAGGTCACGCGGACGTTGGTGGCAGGGGCGGAGCCTTGATTGGTGACTTTGATTTCGTAGGTGATTTCATGCCCGACTTCGATCGGGTCTTCCAAGTCCACCAATTCCAATAAAATCGCGGGAATCCCGGCGATGCGGGTGGCGCACGCCGTGGTGGCGGACGCGGCGCCCGGACTGTCCGCCGTCGCCCGGAAGGACAACACACCCGGTTGGCGCATGGCCAGGTTGGCGCAGACTTGGCGCGGAGAGCCGGGTTGAAGATTGGCCAATTCCCAGATCGCGCGTCCCTCCGCCGCGTTTCCGCCCTCAGTGGTTCGCACCAGCGTCGCGCCTTCAGGGATGTCCAAAACCACTTGGGCCTTGCGCAAGGGAACATCGCCGGTGTTCCGGACGGTCAGACAGACCGGCACGGGACGGCCCGCAATGACTTCATCGGGCGTGGTGCATTCCAAGGCGAGTCCAAACCGGGGTTCCGCGCCCAGTTCTTCCAGGAAGAAATTGCTGCACGCCTTGGGCGTGATGCACCGATAACGTTGTCCGAGCGAGGTAAAGGAGAACGCGTAGGCGGGCGCGGGTTCTTTGCCCGCCCAGAGGACATTGCGCAGACAGATGGGACGGCCGTTCTTGCGGGAGGACATAAACGGCATGACGGTGCCGATGGGAATTTTGATGTCGGCAATCTCCGCGGTCGCGGCGGCGGCGAACAGATCGTCCAGCCGGCCGGTCCAGCCCCATTGTTGCAGCACGGCGCCGAAATCCGGACGCAACTTCTCGTTGCGAAACAAGGCGCGCAAATCCTCCGGCGTGGCGAGTGGCGGCGCGAAGCGCGTGGCCGGATTTCCGAGATGGGTGGCGCGATGGCTCTCGGCATACGCCGGCCCCGTGATCCCAGCGGACCACACGGTGACAATCGTCAGGCAGACAACCACCAAATTTTTCATACCGGCCAACCTTGGCCAAAACACCCGGCAAAAGCCAGACCGGATTCACGGGAGGCAATCGTTTTGCTGCCGGGACAATGGGGACCGGAACACGCGGTAAACGTCGGATCCACTCCTAAATTTTCTACCACAACCTGGCTTTGGTTAACGGGCTTCAGCGTGACCTCCCCCGCGGTGGCTTGCCTTGGGCCGCCGCGCCGGGTACAATGCGGCACATCCAATCCAAAGCCCTTGTGAAACGGCAACGGCACTATTTTTCCGCGGGACGCCGGGCGTTCACCTTGATTGAACTCCTGGTGGTGATTGCCATTATTGCGATCCTCGCCGGGCTGTTGTTGCCGGCGCTGGCCAAGGCGAAGGCCAAGGCGCACGGGGCGTCGTGTCTGAACAACCTGCGGCAATGGGGCACCGCCACCCAGCTTTACGCGCTCGAGAACCACGATTTTCTGCCGCCGGACGGCACGCCGAACCCCTCGGATTCCGCCACTAACGTCGGCTGGTATATCCAGTTGCCCGCGATCCTGGGGCTGCCGCGGTACCACGATCAGGCTTGGCGTAAGAACGCCGAAGTGGATCCGGGCCGTTCGGTGTGGATTTGCCCCGCAAACCCCCGGCGCAGCAACGGGAACAATCTATTCCATTACTGCTTGAACCAGCACGTCAACGGTACCGGCGCGGATAATCGGCCCCGCCGGCTGGCCTCCGTTCCGCAACCCGCCCGGGTGGTGTGGTTGTTCGATTCGAAGAACCTGCCCGCTGTGGGGTTTTGGAACTATGTCCACACCAACCTGCACAGTCGCGGCGCGAACTTTACCTTTCTGGACGGCCACGCCACCCGGTTCCCCGCCCCGGCGTACTGGGATTTCTCCATCAACAAAGCCCACACCAACCACACGGAAATCCGCTGGATTCCGGATTGAGCTGCCCGCGGTTTCACACCGCGACCCGGTCGGCGATGGGGCCACGCGCTGGGGGCCGACCCGTTTACTTCTGTACCGAGAATTTGTAGATGATGGTGTTCCGGTAGGTCTGATCCGGCTTGAGCACCACGGAGGGGAAATCCGGTTGGTTGGGGGAATTCGGGAAGTGCTGCGGTTCCATGCAGAACCCGTTCCGATGCTGATAAACCCAGCCGCCCTTGCCCTTCAGGGTGCCATCCAGGAAGTTGCCGCAGTAGAATTGCAGGCCCGGTTCGGTGGAGAGCACTTCCAGCACCCGGCCGGTGGTCGGTTCGGTCACGCGCGCGGCCACGCCCAGTTCTCCCGCTGGTTTGTTGATGACCCAATTGTGATCGTAGCCGCCGCCAAACCGGATCTGTTCGTCATCCGCGTTCACCCGCGCGCCAATCGCTGTGGGGGTGCGGAAATCAAATGGCGTTCCCGCCACCGGACGCAGTTCGCCGGTGGGGATCAGCGTGCTGTCCACCGGGGTGAACCGGTCGGCATTGAGATAAACAATGTGGCCGAGGATATCGCCCTGACCCGCAAGGTTGAAATAGGAATGCTGGGTGAGATTAACCACGGTGTCCCGGTCCGTGCGGGCCATATATTCCAACTGTAACGCGTTGTCCGCCGTGAGGGTGTAAACCGCGGTGACCTGCAGGTTGCCGGGGTAGCCTTCCTCGCCGTCTTTGCTCAGGTAACGGAGTTCAAGCTGCGGCCCGTGGCGCCCGACTTCCGCGCTCGCCACGTCCCACACGACCTTGTCGAAACCCTTTTTGCCGCCGTGCAAATGGTTGGGCCCGTTGTTGACCGCCAGTTCGTAGGTCTGGTTGTTCAACGCAAACCGGCCCCGGGCGATCCGGTTGCCATAACGCCCCACCAAGCACCCAAAATAGGGCGAATCTTTCTCATAATCCGCCAGCGTGTCGTAGCCCAGCACCACGTCGCCCAACTGACCGTTTTTGTCCGGTACCCGCAGGGAGAGCACGATGCCTCCGTAATTGATGATCCGGGCTTCCATGCCGTTGGCGTTGCGCAAGGTGTACACCGTCACGGCCTGGCCATCCCGTGTCTGGCCAAACGGAGCGGAGGTGATCGTGCCCTTTCGGGCCGCCGGGTTGCAGCCCAACAGGAAGGCCGCCATGCCGGCGGCGCAAAGGCTCATCCAGTAATTCGGTTTCATGTGTCGTGTTGTTCGATATGATTTGTCCTGGGTTTCAACGTGTTGTGTCACGCTTTCTGCCTTCGTTAATACGCCGGGACCCCGGGGCGGAGCAAGTAATGTTTGCGGAGAATAGGCCCGCGCGGTCCCGAGAAAATCCGGAGTTCAGGGCGACGGGCGGCACGGTTGCTTTTCCTCCGGAACCCTCTAGGCTACGCCAATGCCAAAACCTGAGAAGAATGACAAAGTTCCCGCCGACCCGGAACTGACCCGCCGCATTGAAGAATTGATCCGTTACAAAGGCGGGGGGTACAACGAGGAAAATGTAGCCGACATTATTGAGAACGCCCTCAAATTGTTGACCGATGTCCAGGACCGGGGCGATGTGCGGGTCATTCAAACCGCCAACCGCGAGTTGCGGTACGCCTTCCGCCTCTTTGCCCCGTACGCCAGCACGCGCAAGGTGGCGATCTTCGGGTCGGCCCGCACGGCGGCGACGAAGAAGGAATACGCCTACGCCACGGAATTCGGACGCAAGATGGCCGCCGCCGGGTACATGGTCATTACCGGTGCGGGCCCGGGAATCATGCAGGCCGGTCATGAGGGCGCGGGCCCGGAGATGAGTTTCGGCGCGAACATCCGTCTGCCTTGGGAGCAAAGCGCCAACCCGGTGATTCGCGAGGATAAAAAGCTGGTCACGTTCAAATACTTTTTCACCCGCAAACTGATTTTCGTCCGGCACGCGGATGCGATCGCCCTGTTCCCCGGCGGTTTTGGCACCATGGACGAGGGCTACGAAACCTTGACGCTCATGCAAACCGGGAAGAGCCAGCTCATGCCGTTGGTGCTGATTGACCGGCCCGGCGGCACGTATTGGAAAACGTGGGACAAACACGTCCGCGAACACCTGCTGCGCGACGAATTGATCTCCCCCGACGATCTCAATCTCTATCGGATCACCGACAACACGGACGAAGCGGTGAAGTTGATCACCCGTTTCTACCGCAATTTTCACTCCACCCGGTTTGTGCGCGATTTGTTTGTCATCCGGCTCAAGCATGCCCCCACCGATTCCGCCCTCGAAGCGATGAACGAGGATTTCGAGGACATCATCATCGGGCCGCCCATCCAGCGTATCGAACCCACGCCCGAGGAGCGGGAGGATCGCGAGCACCTGGACCTCCAGCGCATCGCGTTTGGCTTTAACCGGCGCGATTATGGCCGGCTGCGCCAGTTGATTGATGTGTTGAACAGTTTGTAATCGGATAAAGCCGGCCTGCGGCTGGAAAGCAGTCGGCCTGCGCAGGTCCCTGTCCGCTTATTTTCCAGAAGAGGGACGCGGGCGCTGCGGTCCTTTGAAGTCCAGATTCTGTTCCAGTTGGGTGGGCGTGACGGTGGAAGCCACGCCGTTGGCGGGCACTTCCACTTTTGCCACCCAGAGAATGCCGTTTAACACCAGCTTGCGGAAATCATCGTGGCCCCAGTTTTTGTGGTAATGGCCGCCGGTGAAACCGAAGCCGCGTCCGCCCTGGGCGCGTTCCGCCGCCCAAGCCACGATTTGCGGGACCTGGCGCTCGACCGCCTCACGCACCGCGGGATTGCCCGTGTGCGGCCCATCCGGCCGCGCCATGGTGCTCGCGGGCGCCACGGCGGTCAGCAGCGGCACCACCCGGTCCAGACCTTCCCGAAAGCGCAGATGGAAATACCACTCGTCATAGAGTTGGAAAGGATTCACGCCGCGGGTGATCGGATGTGCGGGCAACGTCTTGAACTCGGCAGTCCAGAGGGGATTGACCGACCAGTGTTGCTCGTAACAACCGCCGAGCCAGTCGAGAAACTCGCGCTGGCCGTAATCTTTTGCCACGTCGCAAGCCCAATGCAGCACGGCCAGGCCCACGCCCCGATCCATCAGCTTCCCCAAGGTGGTCAGCCGGTCGCCTTGCAGCAACGGATGCAGCCGTCCGCCGTCACTGTAAAGCACCACTGCATCCGCGCCCGTGAACACCTCCGGCGCCGCCGGCCAGCCGTTGCTGTAAACCACCGTGGTCACGTCTGCCATTCCCTCCAGACAGGATTGCAGCAGCAGACAGCCGGCGCGGTGTTCGTGTTCGCCGGGCGGATGACTGGGGCCGCCGGCGAGGAAGACGATGCGCGTGGCTCCGGACACCGTCAGCGCGCCCGCCGCCAACAGCATCACCAGCCACCATTTTTGCTTTGCGGTCATGGAATGTGGGGTGGGATCGCGCGGCGGGCAGTTGCCCCACTCAGGGAGCGGCCGCTTTCCGCAGCGGTTTGAGCCGGATGTTCTTGAACTCAACCGTCATCGGTTCCCCGGCGTGCAGTTGCAGGGCAATTACGCCGGATTGCGCGCCACGCGTGGATTCATCGGTGACGTCCACGGTCAGGTGGCCGTTGATGAAATGCCGGAGATGCGGGCCTTGCGCGATGATGGTGTAATCATTCCAATCGTTCGTCTTGATGGCCGCCTGCATCGCCGCCGCATCGCCCACCGTGCCGACGATGGTTTTCTGGTTGTCCGGGCTGAACGTCACCCGTTGACCGCGCAACGCCATGATACCGCGTCCGCGTTCCTCATACAGGATGCCGGAGTAATTCGGGCCGGCCTCCAAATCCGCCTGATAACCGGCGACGACGAGATGCGTCCGGTCCACAACCTTGCTGCGATATTGAATCCCGGAGTTGGCGAATCCCTGCGGGTTGTTCGCCGTGATGCGATAGGCGAGGCGCAATTCAAAGTCGCGCACCGTGCCATTCGTCCAGATCAGAAAGGTATTCCTCGGCGTGGGTTGTTCCGGTGTGGTGCGGCCCGTGATGACGCCATCCTTGACCGACCAGAATTCCGGTTTGCCCCACCAACCCGCCAGGTTGATCCCGTTAAACAACGGACGGAAACCAGCTTCCCCTTCCGCAGTTGCCCGCGTTCCCGCCAGCAGTAACAGCGCGCCCGCCGCGCCCAGTAAAATTCGCGTTTGCCATCGTTGCATCATGGTATTTCCGGTTTGGAGCATTTCTCTATCATATCGGCGTCGTTTCAGTAAACCGCCCCCCGCTTTTCCTCCCTCAACGAGGAGGAGGTGGCCGGCAGGCCGGGAACCGAGGGCGGGATTCGACGGTGCGACGCCATTTCGGTTAATGTTCTAGTGCCGGCCATCGTTTTCGTAAAGGCCTGACTCCTGCGCGCTGCAAGGGTTAATCCCCGCCACTACAACAGGATCCATCCGCAGGCACCCCGAGTTGCCGGCGCAGGAACTGGAGTCCCTTGACGGCGATCTCATCGCGCGTCGGCTCGATGCGCCGCCAGATGGCCGCCGCCTTGGCAATCACTTTCACCTCGGTGGTGAAGGATTCGATCACCACGTCGCCGGTGTAGCCGATCTGGTGCAACGCCCGGGTGATGCAATCCCAGTTGATATGGTCGTTGCCCGGAGTGCCTCGGTCACTGCCGCAGGCGTGGAAATGACCCAGCCGCTTGCCCGCCCGGCGGATGGCTTCTCCCTGGCATTTCTCCTCGATGTTCATGTGGAACGTGTCGAGATGCAGTTTCAGCGCCGGACTGCCCACTGCCCGGATCAACTTCAACGCCTGATCGCAGGTGTTGATGAAGTCGGTTTCAAAACGGTTCAAGGGTTCGACGCAGATTTGGACGCCACGTTTTTCGGCGTATTGACCGAGGGTTTTCAGATGTTGCACCACGGTGGCCCATTGTCGCCGGTAGGCCGCGGCGGGCACTGCTTCGGCGCGTCCCACGGCGGAATAAACGGGCCCGACCACGGATTTCGCCCCCAACACCGCCGCGTGATCCACCAGTTGTCGCAAATAACGCAATCCCGTCCTTTGCGCCTGGAGCGTGCCGCGCAAGTCGCGGTCCGGTCCCATGCAGGCGCAAACCGAGCCACACACCAATCCGTGCGCGTCCAGCGCGCGCTTCACACGGACCGGATCAATATGCGCCGGGTCTTCCACCGGGATTTCCACCGATTGAAACCCCCATTTCTTGAAGCGCGGAAAGAGCCGCGTGCTCTGATTGGTGAAGGGTGAGGTAAAGAGAAATGTGTTGATGCCGTAGCGCATAATGTGCCTTTCCACCGGCAGCCTAGTGCGCCGCACGGGAAAGAGTCAAAAGCAAATACGAACTTTCTGGGAAAGACTGGGGACATCGTGATTCCCCTTCGCCTTGGTTTAGCGTGGCGAAATGTTGGGTGGGTTTCTTGGTAGCCTAGCCGGCGCTTTTGGCGTGAGCGCACCTCGCCTTCATTCATGGGGACTTTACGCCAGATACGCTTGGATGCTTGGCAACGGCACCGACTCATCCGGGGCACAACAAACTTTGTTGCACCTGCAACAAAGTTTTGTGTGACGGTGGAAAAGGCTGAGGGCAGCGTGATCCCCTTTTTTGTGATGTTAAATTTGAATGATTTTGATCTTGAGGTATTCTAAGGTCAGAAACAGAGGCAATATGAAAATGCTGAAGATCGTCACCATCGTCGTCCTGATCGCCGGGGGCGCGGCTGCTCCGGGGAGCGCTGTGGCCGCGGATGCCAAGAATGAAAAGAGCGGAAAACCGTATCCTCTCAAGACCTGCGTGGTGTCGGGAGAGGCATTCGGCACGGGGGGCATGAAGACCTATGTCTTCATTCACGAAGGCCAGGAGGTCAAGCTCTGCTGTAAATCCTGCCTGAAGGATTTCCGCAAAAATCCCGCGAAATATCTTAAGAAAATCAAAGCCGCCGAAGCCGAGGCGAAGGTCGGGAAGAAATAGTCTCCGCCCGGAACGCGGCGTCGCGCCAATGTGAAATCACTGCTGCTCATTGGGTTCAGTCTCGGACTGGTATGGGCCCAGATTGCCGGGGCGGGATGTCCCAATTGGCAACCAACCCCGGTGGCCGTCCGGTGTGCGTGTTGCGCCGATTGCGGCGGGACCTGTGGCTGTGTGGCGCCGGGGAACGCGGACCGCCCGCCGTTGCTGCCGGCAACTCCGCCGGTTTCAATCCCCATCGAACGACTGTTTCCCGCCCCGCTGACGTTGGTGGCCATCCCGTCAGGGGCTGATGAAAACCGCGGGTTTTTCCCGCCACCATTTTCCTCCGCGCGGGCTGCCGTCCCACTTTTCCGCCGGGATTGCGCCCTGCTGCTTTGATCATTCTGAACTTCCCGCCCGGGGTGTGCCCTGATCCGGCGCACGAATTGTCGTTTTCCCTCTCGGAAGTTTGGAGTTATGCGGATTTGTCGGTGTCTTGTTTTTAATCTGGTTGGTGTTCTCACCGCTGCAGCCTTCAGCGCGCGAGCGGAAACCAACACGCTGCAACTAACCGTCGCCACCCTGCGCGCTCTGGCGGAGGAAGTGCGGACCAATAACGCGGCGGTGCGCGCGGCTGAGGAGCGAGCCGATGCGGCGCAGGCGCATGCTGCGGCCGTGCCCACCTGGGCGGATCCCACCGTGCGCATTGGGGTGATGGGCGCGGATCGGATGATGCGCCGGGACGATGGCGACCTGCTCTACGGCATCGAGCAAACCTTGCCGTTCTGGGGCAAACCGCAGGCTGCGCGCCGTCTGGCCCAAGCAGAGGCCGCGACCGCCGGAGCCATTGTCACGCTGCGTACCCGGCAGTACCAACGCGACGCGATCCGCGCCGCTTTTCAAATCGCGTTGGCGGACCGCACCGTGCGGTTGGATCGCGAGGATTTGCACTGGCTGGAAACATTCTTGGCCAGCACGCAACGTCGTTACGAATCCGGCACCGCCACCCAAGCCGAGGTGCTGCGTCTCCAGAACGAACGCAGCCGGCGCGCGAACCAACTGGCGACCGATATGGCCTGGCGCGACCAGGCGCGGGCGGATTTGAACCGGCTGCTGAATCGCCCGCTGGAATCGCCCT
>Ga0255346_1000616_pt1 | contig 56905 bp, 37 predicted proteins | sample wastewater_treat_FD_194410 | JGI IMG/M metagenome (GOLD analysis project Ga0255346, IMG submission 194410) | Wastewater microbial communities from Lulu Island WWTP, Vancouver, Canada - plant22 | ecosystem: Engineered > WWTP > Wastewater > Unclassified | place: Canada: Vancouver, British Columbia...
ATAAAAAATGTAATGAAAAAATTTCTGTTTTGGTTTGCCGTAGCGGAGCGGAGGCAAGCGGAAACGCACCTCATTATTCTGGATTCTGTTCAAAAAAAGTTAGAATTTCAACCAAAAGGTACCGCCAGTTAGGAAATTTCTTTGTTGGCTCGTCCTCTGCGAGGGCTCGCCAGCCGATTTTAGGCGCAAATTGGAATTTTTTATCTTTCAAAATGAAGTTCGAGCCGATATTTTTTAGGAATGCTCGGATTTCTTGATTGTCGTTTTGCGACAAAAGAATTTTGGCTTGGCTACTGGCGAAAATCATTTCTTTCATGGGTTCGAGCCAATTATTTCCTTTTTGTTCAAGATCTTTAATTTTTTGTTGTATGTCCAGCTTCTCATTGAGAAGTTTTTGTTTTTTTGCTTGATATTCTTCGGGTTCAATGCCTTTCCCGCCAATAAACAAATCAAGCAGGTTTTCAGCTTTGGCTTCAATTTCCGTTTTCTTGGCTTGAAGATTTTGAACAAAAACTTTTGTTTCTTCTTTTGCTTGTTCCTGTTCTTTGTCTATTTCGGCAAGCATATTATTTGCCCAGTCGTCAGGCAAAGAAACTTTTTGAATAATTGCTTTCATCTGTTCAACAAGGTCTTCTTCCCGCAGATATTTTTCATAGCAAGGTTGCTTTTTCTTAGTGCAACGATAGTAGTGATGTCCTTTTTGTTTTTCGGCAGTTATGAGGCAGTCGCAATTTCCGCATCTCATCAGCCCAGAAAAAGCAAATTCGTGTTTTCGTTTGCGTTTCTTTTTTCCTCTGTTACTCATTACTTGTTGAACAGAATCAAAAAGTGTCTTGGAAATAATTGGCTCATGTGTTCCGTCATAAATTTCACCATTGAAAGAAAATACTCCGTAATAGATCGGATTTTGCAAAAGTCGCTGGACACAGGAAACCGAAAGAACATTGCCTTTGTAGCTTCTTAGCCCCGCTTGATCTAAAACTTTAGCAAGGGCTTTTAGTGTATATTCTCCAGTTGCGTACAGTTCAAATGCTTTTCGCACAAATGGTGCTTTTTCGCTATCAATATCAATCGCCCTTGTTTTTGGATTATTGGAATATCCAAGCGGGGCAAAGTTTGGCCAGATCCCTTTTCGCAGTTTTGCCCGATGCCCCCGTTTGATATTCTCGCTTAAATTGTCGATATAATACTTGCTTTGGCCAAAGGCAATGTTCAGCATGAATTTGCCTTGTGGTGTTGAGTCAAACCAGAATGTGGGAAACTTCAAATCTTTAATCTTTCCTGTGTCCAGCAGATAAATGATTTTGCCTCCGTCTATTGAATTTCTAGCCAGTCGATCCGGATGCCAAGCCAAAATTCCTTGGGCTTCGCCCTTTTCAATCCGAGCAAGCATTTCGCCGAACACAGTTCGGCCAGGTTCTTTGGCAGTTTTTGCCTCGCAAAGCGAGGCGACGATTTCAAGTTTTTCTTTGGCAGCAAATTCTTTTAGCTCAGCAAGCTGAGCTTCAATACTTAAAACTTGTCGTTCTTCGCTGTCCGTTGATTTTCGAGTGTAGATAAAATATTTCATAGTTTCTCCTTAAAAATTAAAAATGAAAATTCGGGAAGCCCGCTTTTGGCCAGCCCCTTCGGGGCAAAGATAAAAAATTCCAATTTGCGCCTAAAATCGGCTGGCGAGCCCTCGCAGAGGACGAGCCAACAAAGAAATTTCCTAACTGGCGGTGTGCTTTCGAAAAAATTCGAACTGATTTCGCCCAAAATTTATAGGGCGGGCGGAATTCCCCCCAGACCCCCCTTTCGCCCGCCCGCAGAAGCGACCCTTTCGGATTGAAAAACTGCCAAAGAACCTGAAAAAATATCGGCTCGAACTTCATTTTGGGCCAAAAGCGGGCTTCCCTCATTTTTAATTTGATTGATCCCAATATATTTGTTATCATATTTATGAAGGGTTAAATAAGCACCCATACTAATACTATCATACTTAGGAAACTATGAAAAGTCAAAACAATAACGAAACAATTGGAGATAAGATAAAACAACTTAGAAATAAGCAAGGTTTAACGCAGGACGAACTAGCGAGAAAATCCGATCTTCCCTATACGACACTGACTAAAATTGAAACAAATGTTATTACCAAACCTTCAATCCAAACAGTTGTAAAAATCGCAAAAGGTTTAAGTGTAAGTGTTGATGAACTTACGAAGCAATTATGAAAAAACATACTCCAATAATTGAAAAGTTGTTTGATGGGAATTATCAGCTTATTGACGGGACTGATGAAATTTTTGAATTAGATTTGGCCTTGTGGGAATATGAGGTTTTATCAAAAAAAGAATTAGTTAAAAGAAGTGCATATTTTAAGTTGGTTGATGGAAAAGAAACAGCTCATTATAAAACGTGCAATCTTCAAAATTTAGAAGAAGTTCATAAAAATAGTTCTTTCCGGACAAAGATTTTCTTTTTAGACGGAAAATATTCAACGGGATATGCAACTCATAGCCTTTTCCCATATCGTGGAAAATTTCACCCGCAACTGATAAGGGCATTGTTAAATATACTTGATATAAAACCAGACCATGTTGTTCTTGATCCAATGGCCGGAAGCTCCACTGTTGCGGTTGAAGCTAATTTGCTTGGTATTGACGCTATCTCTGTCGACTTAAGCCCATTTTGTGAACTAATGGGAAAAGTTAAAACATTTGCTTTAGATTTGGATATTAAAATTTTAGAGTCAATTATCAAAAATCCAAAAGAAATTTTAGATAAATTGAAAAAAGATAAAGTCCCAGAGTATTTTAAAAACAATAAAGACGACAAAAAAAGAAACTATTATGAAATAATTTTATTAGCGTTTTTAGACACCGTCGGATTTGCCGGCCGGAGCAGTTCTTCTGTTGATAAACTTTTTCCGCGTGTATTGGACAGGTATGTTTCAACGATAAAATATTTTCAAGAAGCAAGACAAAAAATGGATTTAAAAATCGGAAAAAGTAAAATTATTCAAGGTAGCGTCTTAAGTTTGCCGCTTGGTGATAATAGCGTGGACGCGGTAATCACTTCACCGCCATATTCTTTTGCTATTGATTATTTAAAAAATGATCAGCCCCAATTAGAATATCTCGGCCACGATCTGGAAGTTTTGCGACAAGAAATGATCGGCCTACAAGGGCGAGGCGTGGAAAATAAACTGGAAATTTATTTTGACAAAATGAATCAAGCCCTCGGCGAAATGAAACGGGTATCAAAGAAAGACGCGCCTATTGTTATAATTATTGGTACAAACGATATTCAAACAAATGGTGTGAGATTGGAAACAAAGGTGATTGAGCTTGGAGAAAAACAAGGGCTGAAATTTGAACTCAATTTAAAGAAGCCGATCCGGGGGCTACAAAATACAATGAAGGAAGAATCTATATTATTTTTTACTAATCAAAAATAACATTATGAAATACACAAAACCTACAACCGAGTTGAAATTTAAAACCGTGATTAAAAAAAATACTTTTTATTTTTTCAATCCAGCTTTTGAAGAAAAATATGAAGGTTATTTAAATTCGTTAAAGGAAATGCTTTTGATATTGAAAAATAATATTGAAACGCAGGGATTGAAAAAGGAATTTTTTGAACAGCTATTGATTGAAAAAGAAAACGGTCTTAGAGCGTTGCTCGCTTTGACCGGATTTTCAAACGAAACTTTAAAGAGATTGACTACAATTATTAGGGTTGTTAATGATCCAGAATTGAGCAAGTTGGTTTATAAGGACAAATGGTTTAGGGATGAAGATATAAATAATCTGAAAGAATGGTCGGACGGTCAAATCGCAAAATTTATAAAAGAAAATGAATTTTTCAGAAAAGGAATTTTAAATATTTTCTTTGAAGGTTCAACAGTTCCGTTTTTGACAAAAACTATTCCGCTATTTGAATTAAAGAAACTAAGCATTTCAAAACTAAAATTTGAATTGCCGGAAATGATCGACACTTTGATTAGATACAAGGAAAAGGGCAGTTATTCCGGAATGAAAGAAAATAATCCGGAAATTTTAATCGAAGAAATTTTGAATCATTTAGAAATACCGTTTGAAAAAGGCGATCTCAGCGAACTCATTGACAATGCCCCCGATAATAAAAGAACAATGGATTTTATTATTCCAAACAAACACAATCCGTTAATTATTGCCGAAAGCTCATTTTTGGTAACTACTTCATCCGGTCAAGGCGATAAATCAAAAACAGAGATTTCTATCGATTCACTCATTAAGGCCCATTATCCAAATGCAAAGTTTGTAGGGTTTGTTGATGGTATTGGTTGGTATGTTAGAAAGGGTGACCTAAAAAGAATGGTTACAGCTTATGAAGATGTTTTCACTTTCCATAAGGAAGAGTTAAAAAGGTTCGAAAAACTTCTGATAGAAACATTACTTAAAAAATGATGGCTATGCTCGATAAATATACCAATAAAATAATTAAAGGCGACTGTCTAGAATTATTAAAAAAAATTCCAGATAACTCTGTTGATATGACTTTTGCTGATCCGCCCTTTAATTTAAAAAAGAAATATAACGGTTATAAAGATAGTCTTGAATTTAAAGAATACATTGAATGGTGCGATAAATGGATTGGGGAAATGGTAAGAATAACAAAGCCAACTGGATCAATATTTGTTCACAATATACCAAAGTGGCTTTCTTACTACGTTAAACTTCTAAATGAATACGCTCATTTCAAACACTGGATTGCATGGCATGCCCCAACATCCCCAATGGGTAAAAGTTTACAGCCCGCACATTATGGTGTTTTGTTTTATGTAAAAGATTCTAAGAAGACAAAAATTTATGAAATAAGAATGCCTCACGAAAGAGAAAGAAAGTCAGATTATTTACGAAAAGATTATGGTGGGAAAAAGGCAGGATTGCATCCATTTGGGCCATTAGTGTCAGATATCTGGACTGATATTCATAGAATTAAACACAATAAATATAGAGATGAACACCCTTGCCAATTGCCAGTTCCTTTGTTAGAAAGATTGATTTTAATGACAACAGATGAAGGAGATATTGTTTTAGATCCTTTTGTAGGAACTGGGACAACAGCAGTAGCTGCAAAAAAATTAGGTAGAAAATATATTGGTTTTGATTTAGATCAAGAATACAAAACAATTAGCGAGAATAACTTGAAGAAAGTCAAACCAGATTCAAAAATTGGTAAATCGTGGGTTAGTTTTCATTTGGGAGAGATCAGAACAATAAGAGATAAGGATTGGGATAATCTATCAAGTCATTTTGAAATACCAAAAAATATGAAAGATATTGACTTTACAAAGATAAAATTAAAAAAGGTATAAAGAATTTGCCGCCAAACTGGGCGGAGCCCAGAGTTCCGCTAAAAGCGTAACGAAAAACTTGAAATCGTCCAATCCGAAAGGGTCGCTTCTGCGGGCGGGCGAAAGGGGGGTCTGGGGGGAATTCCGCCCGCCCTATAAATTTTGGGCGAAATCAGTTCGAATTTTTTCGAAAGCACACCGCCAAGTTTTACTCTAATCTTAAATTATTCAATTCTAAACTAATTAAATATAATTAAAATACAAGTTTAGATTTAAATTATAAATAGGTTTTATAAAAATGAATTAAGTGAAATTTTACTCAATTTTGTTTTTTAAACTTGATAAAACATGAGTAATAAAATTACTGAAAAATATTTTGAACACAATAATTTTGCAGATCATGAAAAAAGAGTGCTCAAAGAAATAATGATTAAAACAAATTTTCAACCAGAAAAAGAAATTTTTCGTGGTCAAATTTATAATAAAGATAAAGTTGGTAGTTTAATTTACAAAGGCATTTGGCAGAATAATCCAACAGTATTGAAAATCCAATGGCTTCAACCAGATATTGATGAGATTGACATGATCAATAGATTTAATAAACAAAACAAAAGTACAAAAATTAGATTACCAAAATTATATGACGGCTCAAAATGGAATGAACAAGATGGTTACGGCTACCTACTTTTAGAATATATTAACGCACCACAAATATATAAACCTCCTTTCGCTGATCAAGAGCAAATAAAAAATTTTTGCGCTCTTTATCAAGAATACAAAATGAAGTGTTTATGTGATCCATTCGTTAAACAAGAACCAAACGAACAAAGTAGCTTAGTTTTTACAACTCAACGTGTTTCTCATTGGACAAAAATCGCGCAAAGCAAAGGACATTTGTCTAAAACTGAAATTAAAAATGTAGAAAAATTTCTTTTTCTAGCTGGACAACATCTACTATCAATAAAAATGGAATTCATGCATGGACATTTAACTTATGATGATATTTTCAAACTATCAGAAGAACAGTATATATTAATGTCAAATTTGTTTTGGTCTTATCGTCCAGAATTCTATGATATTACTTTTCATCTTTGGGCAAGTATTAAAAATTTACGCGACCAAAGCATCACTATTGAACAAGTAATTGAATATTTACAAAATTGGCTAGAAGAATATAAAAAACTTCCAATCATAATACAAGATACTGATTTTGAAAGAAAATTTAACATGATGATGGCCGAACGCTGTATTGGCGCATTGTTAGTGGATATTCAAAATCAAAATTATGAAAATGATCGTAATAATTTTATTGTTCATTTAACTAAATTATTCAGAGATTTATTTAAGCACTTTACAGATAAACTAGAAAAAACAAAAATTGAGTAAAATTTAAATTATACTATACTTTCATTTCAATTCTTAATAAAAAAGAAAATAAAATAAACATTGGCATAAAATTTTAGAAGCAACTGGAAAAAATAAAAATAATCCTAAACAATATTTTGCTTCACAAAACAAAACTTTTAATTACAGTTAATAACACAACGAGTGTCTAGTTACAGCTTTTATTCGAAACCACCAATTTTTATTTTCATAAAATATTTACGATTTTAATGTCGTAATTTTTTTTATTTTATAAAAAATATTATTAAAAAATAATAATCTTTTTTTAACTTATTTATAAATAATTATAAAAACTTTTTTCTTTACAAAATCAAAATATTTTGATAAAATTAAAATAGAAAATCCAAATTTTCTTATACAACATTAACCAAAATTGAATCAATTATAGTTACTAAATCAACAACTTAAACCGTTGCTAAAATTGTTAAAGGTTTGGATGTTTCTATTAATGAGCTTATAAAATAATTATGCAAAAACCATACTACAAAAAATCAAATTTCACTTTATACAATGCAGATTCTCTGGAATTAATGAAAAAACTACCAGAAAATTCTGTTGATATGATTTTTGCCGATCCTCCTTATTTTTTATCAAGCGGTTCCTTTACTTGTCAAAATGGAAAAATGGTGAGCGTAAAAAAAGGAGATTGGGATCTTAGTAATGGAACAAAAAAGAATTTTGAATTTCATCTTTCATGGATCAAAGAATGTCGCCGAATTTTGAAACCAAACGGAACAATTTGGATTAGCGGAACATATCACTCAATTTATCAATGCGGTTTTGCATTGGAAATAGAAAAATTTCACTTTTTAAATGATATTATATGGTTTAAACCAAATGCTTCACCAAATTTGAGTTGTAGATTTTTTACTGCCAGTCACGAAACTTTGCTTTGGGCGAGAAAAGAAAAAAAAGCAAAACACACTTTCAATTATGATTTAATGAAAAATGGAGATTGGTCAGAAGATCAGATAAAAAAACCCGGCTTACAAATGAGATCTGTTTGGTCAATCAATACGCCAAAACCTATTGAAAAGAAATTTGGCAAACATCCAACACAGAAATCTTTTGATTTACTTAAAAGAATTGTATTAGCAAGTACAAACAAAGGCGATTTAATCTTAGATCCTTTTACTGGAAGCTCAACAACAGGGCTTGCGGCCTATCTTTATGGTAGAAATTTTATTGGTATAGATAATGAAAAACAATATCTTGATTTATCTATCAAAAGATTTGAGGAACTAGATAAAAACATGAAAAATAAACGCAATAAAAAATAATATGAAAATAGTTACAAGAACAACCGCAATAAATAATTTAAAAAAGCATATCGGAAAAGATCTACGAAAACTTGCTTTACAGTATGGAATTACAACTTACGAAACAGGAAAACAAAACAAGGGCTGGAAAGGTTTAGTTTTAGAAAGATTGGCAGGATTAGAAAATAACGTTTCAAAAGCACCAAACGGACTTTCGTATGAATTAAAGTCAGTCAGTTTTCATAAAGTAAAAAATGAACTTGTACCAAAAGAAACAATGGCGATTACAATGATTAACCCAGAAGAACTAAAACAACATTCATTTTTTGAAAGTCATTGTTGGACAAAACTAAAATCAATCGTATTTTGTGCTGTTATGTGGCACGGTCAAAATTCTGAAAGTGCTGAATTATTAAAAGTCGCAAGTTTAGATTTTGCCGAAGATGATGACCTTATCAAAGAAATAAAAGCTGACTATGATTTTATACGAGAAAAACTTATCAAACATGGCTTTGAAAGTTTAACAGGAAAAGACGGAAAATGGATACAAGCAAGAACAAAAGGAACTGGCGGAATAAATCCTAGAACTGGAAAACGTCGTCCAATTACTCGTGCATTTTACGCAAGAACAAGTTTAGTTAAAAAAATTTTTGAAATAGCAAGTTAATTTTTAAAAAATTATACCTACAAAAAATTTATCAAAAAAAATTCTGAAACTTTTAAAAAAATAAGCCAAATTTCTTTGGCTTATTTTATTATATCAATTAACAACTAATAACTATTAACTTTATTTCTAGTTATTATACCAAAATAACCAGCAGTAGGACTAATATTATTGGCAACTTGGAATCTAGAGAGAGCTTGTCTAGTAAAAGCACCGAACTTTTCAGTTTCATTACCAGGAGATCCAGGTCCAGTATTAGTAAGAATAAAGCCATGTGTGTTTAAAAATATTTGTAGTTGTTTAACATCAGTTCCAGTAATACCAGTGTATAAATCTCTGGTAAAGATATATTTGTTGTTTGGTTTTATTTCTGGTTTTGGAGTGTCTTTAATACATTTAGCTTCATGAATAGCTTTAATTTTCTTTAGGGTAGTAGTATAGACATAACCAGTTCCCTTGCTTAATCCCCAAGGTTTTAAGACTTCATCAGCATATCTCTCTTGCCATTTAATAACAGCCTCTCTGGTTTGGCTAGAATAGATACCGTCAATTTTGAGATTAAATTCTTCATAGGTGTTAAGAAATTCTTGCAAGAGTTTAACTTCAGCTGGATTATTATCTTTAGAACCATATTTAATTGGAGTTTTAGGATAGAGAGGGACTTGGCAAGAAACTTTGTTTGCTTCTTCTTTAATAATTTTATCTGATTTTAAGGTAATAGTGCTATGAGTAAGAGCTTCATTAGATGAGCGACCATAGAGAGTATAGAATTTAACATAAACAGTATATTTACCATCTGGACAAATTGTTTTATTTAAACATAAATCCCATTGTTTAGTAGGTGTATAATCTTCTTGAGTAGCCTTTGTAAAATCATCAGTCATAGAAATAGCCATTTTTTTGACATCTTCTCCAGCATTGAATGTTAAAGTGACTTTACGATTAGCAGTAGTAGTAGCGTTATTATTTATTTTAACGGCAAAGCCATCTTTAGGAACAAGAGGGTTAACAAAACAAGCAAAACAACCACTGCTTTTCTTTCCTGTGTTAGTGTTATTATTAACTGGATCAGGAGAATAAGTAACTGTGTTATCTGTAAAAGTAGCAGCTTGATTGAGATTGGTAGCTAAGTCAGTTAAAACATTAGCAGGAATATTAGCAGTTACTATATCTCCAGCTGTTAAATTACTTACTTCAACCTCATATTCTGTATCATTGATCTTGGTAATTTTCTTTACTTCAGCAGTAGTACTTCCTGAAAGAATAATATCTTCTTTAGTAAAAGTTGCTTCTCTAATTTTTTCTGAGAAAATTACTGTGTATTTAATAGAATCTGTTTTAGCTGGATCTGTTTGGGTACTAGATTGATTGATGGTGAGGGTGGGTGAAGTGTTATCGTAAGTGACAGAACGATCAAGAGAGGTAGCTTCAAGATTATTATTTCCAAATAAATCTGTACATACTCCTGCAGGTATATTAATGGTAACTGTTTCTCCATCAGTTAAATTATTTACTTCTAACTCATATTTATTATCTCCAATCTTTCTAAGATTACCTTTTTGATAAGTCATACTTCCAGTTATCATAATATCTTCTTTAGTAAAAGTTGCTTCATTAATTGGCTCAGAAAAACTGATATTAAATTTTACTGAATTTATATTAGTAGGATTTATTTGTCCCTCTCCTAAACTAACTTTAACTATTGGAGGAATAATATCTTTCTCTAATGTTGTTGTAGCTGTTGCTTCGTTTCCTACTGCATCTGTTTGTTTTACTGATACATAAATATCTCCATCAGGATAAGTAGAAAGATCAATAGGTAAACTCCATACTCCTCCATTTATTCCATTTGTACATCTTGTCATATATGGTTGTGTAATCATAATCACAACTGGATCATTATCATCTACCGTACAGCCACCTGATAAAGTATAATTTACTTGATTATTAAAATTAACTTTTGCAGGATTATTTATAGTTACTACAGGAGGAATTTTATCAATAATAAAATTATCTACTCTTGCTATAGAAGAATTTTTGGCTTTATCTTTTGCTTCAATAACTAAATTACCTGAACTAGTAATTGTTAAAGTACAATTTACTATAGACTTATTAGTATGATCTGTATTACAAAATAATTTATTCTCCGCTATACCAGCTGTTGTAGACGCATGTATACTAATATCATCAGCAAAAAAATCAACCTCATCAGTAACAGTAATTGTGACATCAGTAATATCATTGTTTTTGGCTTTAGTAGGTGCAGAAATAATTATTTTAGGAGCTTCTGTATCATAAAAATACTTTTGTAAATTCTTCCCTGCTTCAGCAATACCAGTTTCATTAGCTTGAACTTCAAGCATACCAGTTTTTTTAATACCTGATATTTTACAATTTACAGGAGAAACATAAGGTGTGGTAGTACCACCATCTCCACCTTTACATTCAGTAATTGAAGCTCCTGCCCCCGCAACTTCACCAAAAAGCCCAATATTAGTAATTTTATGACTTGAAGTAGATGCAGTAATTTTTACAGTTGTATCATTGATAGCTTCATTGCTAATTATAGTAGGAGCATTTATTTCAATTACTGGTGGAAAAGTAATTCTTCTAGAAGTTGAATTACCAGTATTATCATAAGCTGTAATTTCTACTCCATGAGATACTTTACTAGGATCTAGTTCTATTACACGAGATATTATTCCTGGAACATAATTAATTGGAATAGTTATTTTAGTTGATGATGTATTAAAAAAAGTCAATCCATAACCAGTTACTCCTGTAGGATCCTCAGCTTTAAATGAAACAGTTGGTTTATATATACTACCTGAAGAAGTAATGCTTACATTAGCCACAGTAAAAGTTGGACCAAATGTATCTATAATATATCCCGGCTCTTCAGCAATAGAAGTATGACCAGCGTCATCAGTAGCATAAAGAATTAAACTACCAGAAGTCGTAATAGTAACTTTACATCTTATAACCAAATGATTTCCAGGAACAGGGTTATTATTTTTATAAGAAAAATCCGTTGATGTTGTATTTGAAGTTGTAGGCCAACATGTAATACTGTTAGGATAAATAGCAGCAACACTTGAGGTGTCTAAACCTACAGAAGCAATAGAAAACCTATCACTTACTTCAAATTCTGTGCTGGTTATAAAACCTTTAGCCACTTTGACTCCTGGAAAAAATGTAATTACTGGTCCTACATCATCAATATCTTTAACAGTTATTACAAATACTGCCTCTGAATATTGTCCCAAAGGATCAGTTGCTCGTACTCTAATAGTATATTTATTTCTATTATTAGGATCAGCCGAGCCTTCTGGATTTTCAAAATCAGGCGCTACTAAAAATACTAATTGTCCTGTAGTTGGATTAAGAGCAAATTTTTGATTATCATCACTACCTTCTCCAGAAACAAGAGTGTAAATAATAGTTGCTGCTTCATCAACTGCTGAAATTTCGCCTACCACTGTTGAGTTTTCATCAATTTCTGTTTTATCTAAACTTAAATTAGTTGGCGGACAATTTTTTCCCGCATCTGTAATATTCCAATTATATGTATTTGTTAAAAAATCTTTAGCTGGTTTAGCATTACAATAATAAACACCATCTGCTCCAAAAGCTAAATCTGATTTGACATTTTGTCCTCGCCAACTATTTAATAATTTATCATAATTACTTGCTTTTAATCCAGAATTGCTAAGAAAATTAGTAAAATCTGTAACACCTTCAACATTCCAAGATGAAAGATCTTGATTAAATGCCTTTGCGTTGTTTAACAAAGTAATCATATTGGTAACATTTGCAGTATTCCAATTATTGATTGGCTGATTGAACAAAATAGCGCCTCTAAACATACCTGACATCACAGTAGTACTGGAAGTATCCCAACTATTCAAAGGCTGATTAAAAGATACAGCATTTTCAAATAATCTATCCATATTAGATACTTTTGAAACATTCCAATTACCTATTGGCTGATTAAAAGCAGTAGCGCCTTTAAACATATACCCCATGTTTGTTAGACTATTAGTATTCCAAGAAGTAATATCTTGATTAAACGGAGTATTCATAAACATACCTGCCATATTTATCACATTTTCTGTTTTCCAATTTCCAATCGGTTGATCAAATTTTGTAGCTCCACTAAACATATTTGACATGTTAATAACATTTATTGTGTTCCAACTACCAATATTTTGATTAAAACTAGAAGCATTATTAAACATGGCATGCATAGTAGTAACTTTACCAGTATTCCAATTTCCAATAGGAGCATTAAATTTAGGAGTATCTCTAAACATAACTGCCATACTAGTTACATTTTTAGTATCCCATCTATTCATAGATGTATGTCCTTCAAAATTAGTAGTCTTTTCAAAAGCATAATTCATATCTTTAACTTGTGATAAATCAGGTATATCAGTAGCAGTTAATTTCATATTAACCATACTTTGAAAAGCTCTATTAAAACTTGACCATTTAATATTTCCCCATTGTTTAATTTCTAAAAGTTTTGCTTTTTCATCAGTAGTTAAACCTGGAGCATAAAAAGCTATGGGTGCAAGAGATCTAATACAAATATCATAAGTGCCAGCAGTTTTATAATCATGAGTAGTTTTAGTTTCATAAATTACTTCATCAAAATTACCATCACAAGTCCAATCAACCTCATAATAACCTGTCATTCCTGATAATTGAAAATTTAAGGTAACTTTGGTTGGTTCAGTAGCTCCAGCAACATTAGTTTGCCAACGAGTAACAAACAAAGTTGGATCATAAGAAGCCTGAGCAAAAAGAACTAGTTTAAATAAAACAAAAAAACTAAAAACTAATACTAATAAAGCTATTATCATCAGCTTTTTTTGTTTATTAAATAAATTTAATATTACAGACATATATTTTTATTAAATTTAACAATTTTATACAATTTAAAAACTTCTTTCTCTTATAATTATAGCAAAGAAAATAGAAAAATAGAATAGATTTAAACGTAATAAACAAAACCAAAAATACCACCTATAAATATTGCAATTTTCACTTTTATATTTTTAATTTATCCTCTTGCTAAAGTAAAACCAATTACTTTTTTTACTCCTTTTTCTTTTAAAACTTTAGCGCAAGCCTGCATAGTACTTCCTGTAGTAAAAACATCATCCACCAATATAATTGTTGAAGAAATATTTTTACCCAATAAAGCAAAAGCCTCATTAATATTTTCTGCTCTTTCTTTTTTATTTAATTTAGCTTGTTGTTTGGTATATCTAATTCTTTTTAAATTTTTATTTATTGGTAAAGATAAAATCTCTGCTAAAGATTTAGCAATAATTTCCGCTTGATTGAATCCTCTTTCAGCATATCTTTTTTTATGAAGAGGTACTAATACTATCTCAGTTGCCTCAGTAAATAAATTAGAATTTTTTTGACAAAATTCAATAATAATTTTTTTAATTAAATCTTCTAAATCTTCAGCATAATTATATTTCAAATTATGAATAATTTTACCAATTATTTCTTGTTCAGAATATTTTAAAATAGCTATTTCTTTATCCAAAAATGATTGTTCTAAGCAATTAGCACAACATTCACCATACTCAGTAGGTAAATGACAAACTGGACAAAAAAATCTTCCTGATAAATCTAACTTTTTATAACAATCTTCACAAAGCCAATCTCCTTCTTTGTTACAATCTAAACAGTATATTGGAAAAATATAATCTTTAATTTGTTTAATAAAAACAAGCAATCTATGCTTGTTTTTTAATAATTTTATTTTCATGTTTTTAATCCCAATAAAAACCATTAACCTTCCAATCACCCTTTTCTTTATTTAATTCTACTCGACCTGTTCGCTGTTTCAATTCTAAACCTTCAGCCGACATTAATTGTTGTTGTGTATCCACTTCTATCATTGCAGAATTATTATCAATATTCAAAATTCTACTTGCTATTACTGAAGTCGTTATACCTTGATACTCAGTGGCTAAACTAGTTCTTTGGCTTTCTAACCATCTAGCCATAATTGAAGTACTCATTGGTAAAACATCATCAATATTTTGATTATTGTTTTGATTGGAATTTGTAGCAAATCTTTCTACAAATATTTTTGCTACTTGTTTAGCATAGACTGACATATCAACTGGCACTCTTTCTGCTGTATTGATAGGTTTACTAATATCAGTTGTAGGAATCGTTGGTTGATCAGTAATGCTTGTAGGAGTAGAAGTGCTAATAATACCACTTTTAATTCCTAAATCTACAATTAGATTACTACGAAATAAATAATAAACTAATAAAATAGCTATTACCAAACCAGAGCTAATACCAATAATTATAAAAAGTTTTTTTCGTAAAGTAAGCATAGTTATAAAATTAATTATTATTTTCTAATTTATTATCCAAACATCTGTTCATCAAATTCTCTTTTCGCTTTTTCAATTTCTAAAAGTTGTTTAGGATCTGTAGTTACTAATTGATCTTCAGTATAAGAAGCAACCACTTTTATAGCCGCATGTTTCAAACCAGCAAAAAATATTCCTTCTCCAACAGCGCTTTCCAAAAGAAGATATTTTTCTCCTTCAGTTAACATAAAAGTTTTTTGTACCATATCAATAGAAGCTGGAGATTGACGCATCAGTAATTGTAAAGCAGAGTTAGTTACTATTGATTGACCATATTGAGAACGCAAAAAGTCATTTACATCCTGAGTAATAGTTGTTACTCCTAAATAATATTTACGACAACGCTTAATCAAAGCATAAACAAATTTAGCGCTATCTTCATTTTGCATTAACCACCAAGCTTCATCAATAATCAGCAATCTTTTCTTTCTTTCACTGCGAACAATATTCCAAACATGATTTATCAAATTATAAATTGCCATTGGACGCAATTCATCTTCCAAATCACGAACACTAAATACTATTAACTGATTGTTCATATTTACATTAGTAGGTGAATTGAACAAACCAGAAAAAGTTCCTTCAGTATATTTTTTTAATTGAAGCACTAATTTTGAAGCACCTTCCATACCTTCTAAAATTTCTTGTAAATCTTGCATAATTGGCGCTTCAACATTGGTCAAATCACTATCACTAGTAATATCTTTCTTAGCATAAGTTTCTTTCAAAGCTCGATCCAAAATAGAATCTTCTTCTACACTCAAACCTCTAAACATTATTTTTAATAAACCTTTTAAAGTAATAATAGAACTACGAATAATATCTTCTGTAGAAATTTGTTGACCGACCGGACGAGGTAAATCAAAAGGATTTACTTTACTTTCTGAAGCTAGAGAAATATTAACATAAGTACCACCTACAGCTTCACAAAGATGTAAATATTCCATTTCTGGATCAATAATTATAATCTCTACTCCCATCATCAAAGTTCGCATAACTTCCAATTTAACAGCATAAGATTTTCCTGAACCAGATTGAGCAAACACTACCATATTAGCATTTTGCAAAGAAAAACGATCAAAAATAATCAAACTATTATTATGACGATTGATGCCATATAAAATTCCATCATCACTAGTCAATTCTGAAGAAATAAAAGGAAAAGAAGCAGCAATAGGAGAAGAATTCATGTTAAAAGAAACAGCCAATTCATCAATACCCAGTGGCATAGTAGAATTAAAACCTTGTTCAGCTTGATATAAAACATGTTTGGTATAAATCAACCGAGAACCAAAAATATTTTCTAAATCTTCTGTAGTTCGATCTAATTCTTCTTTATCTTTGGAATAAAGAGTAACATAAAAAGCAAATTGAAAAAAATGTTCCACTCCTTGAGTAAGATCATCTCGTAATTGTTCAATATCTCTAAGTGCTGTTTCGCGTAAAGGATCTCGAGGCGCGCCTTTTTCAGCATCGCCACTCAACTGAGCTTGCAAAGCTCCAACTTTCTTTTTTAATTGTTTCAAAATAATATGAGAAGGAACAGGATAAAAAAACATTGAAACATCCATGGTGATATTCATGTTTAAAATTGGAGAACTCCAACCAACAGCAATATAGCGTGGATAAGTAATTACATAAACTGTTCGTAAATAAGTATTGCCTAATTGTAAAAAACTTGATTCAACACGCAAAGCCGAAGGAGCAATCAAATCTTTGATAGCTACTGTTCCTTGACGATAAAGTCGCTCTTCTTCAAGAGTTATCAATTCTTCTCTATGTTTATTTCTTTTCTTATCTTCTTTTATATTCTTAGAAGAATCAATTTTAGTTTTTGTGATTATAGGTTTAAAAGACATAACTTAGGTATTTTCAATTTGTAAATCATTTACAGAATATAATTCTTGAGCAAAAGAAATATCTGGATTATAACTAGAATAATAAAGTTCAATTAAAGATTGAGTATCTAATTGAACTACTTCCAAACTCATTCCTTGTAAACCAGCCATAACTTGTCTAACTCTAGAATCAAGATCAGCTTTACGCTTTTGAAAACGCTCTTCTTTGAGTCTGATGGTTACAGCCGGATGTAATACTTCTTTAAATCTAGCCCAAAAACTTTTTTGTTTATTAGAAAGTGGATCAAAAGGAATAATCACAAAAAATCTTTTAGTCATAATTTGACCAATCTCCACAAATTCAGAAATAAAAGCTCGGTAATCAGCAGTTTGAGCGCGAAGCAATTCATTAGTTTGTTCTTTTTCTAATTTTAATAATTTTTCTAAATAACCTTTAATTTGTAATCTTCTTGATTGTACTACTATTTGTACAGGAAATTCTATACTATTTAAAAAACTTACATAAGAAGAAATTAAAGCATTTTGTTCTTCTTCTGTTTTTAAAGCAAAATTAATACTAGAAGTCATCAAAACTGCTCGCATAGTACCATCTTTCAAAATCACTGTTCCTTCTTTTATTTCAGAAATTGGTAAATGAGCCTGAGTTGAAGGCTTGCTATTTTTATTTTTTTGTTTTTTTTCATTTCTCATAAATAACAATTATCCTATAAAATATCATCTGGTCGATAAAAACCTCCTGTATTAACTAATAAAGAAAGATCACGAATGTGATTTCGTCCAGGAATTTTTACTTCTTCTTTTTTTGTTACTTCTTCAATTTCTTGTTTTCTAAAATAATCAAGATCTGCATCAGAATATGTTTTATTCCAAATTCGTAAAGAAGGTTTGCGTAAAGTTTGTAAAATATTTAACAAAAAATAATGAAAATGTTGACCATTTACTTTCATAAAAGAAAACAACAAGCCTAATCCACCAAAAATAATGGTAATTGTCAAAAATAAAGCAAAGTCAGCATATTTATAAGCCAAAAAAATAATAAAACCAGTCGCCATTAAAATTAAAAATTGTCGTGTGGTTATTGGTCCAAATATTTTATCTTCAACATCAATAAATTGTGGTACTACGAATTGTTGCATATTTTATAAAATTTTTTCATATTATATTTACTGGATTCCCGTTCATTCTTCTTGTCATTCCCGCGACTGTGTGTCGCTGAAGCTATAGCGAAGGCGCAAGGCGGGAATCTATTCAAAACAAGAATTTATAAACAATTAACTTATAATACCAACCAACACCCCCCTGCACCCCCCTCAAGGGGGGAATTATTATTTTTTCTTGTCATTCCCGTACCCACCTACTTTTTTTATCATTTCTGCTCTCTTCTTGTCACTCCCGCGACTGTGTGTCGCTGAAGCTATAGCGAAGGCGCAAGGCGGGAATCTATTCAAGGCGGGAATCTATAACATCTTATCTACATTATATCAAATTTTTATTCACTTTGACCAATTGATCAAATTCCTCAGGAGACAAAATATTATTTTTATCTTGATTAAAAAGATAATCTTTAATTTTTTGTTGTGATGAAATACAAACAGCAATAATATCTTTATACATAGAATAAAGAGGACTCTGTCTCCATGCTTCTACTCCTTGCATAAAAGATAAAAATGATTCACTCTTCAAAACCATAAATTTTTCTAACAATTCTTCTCCTGCTTTTACTGGATTGCTAGACAATCTTCTCCAATCACGCAAATCAAAAGTTCTCAACTCATCCAAAGGACCAACACTTTTTTTTCTCATTTCTACTATTTTATTAGAACTATCACTAACTTCAGTTTTTGGTAACACCACATCATGTAAAACTGGTTTTTGACCAATAATTTTTTTAGGTTTTACCAAAGAGGATTTTGTTTCAGAAACAACTTCTGATAAAGATTTCTTTTCTAAACTTTCTTCAACTTTATTATCTTTTTGAATTTCACTTTTTAAACCCAAATGTTTTTTAATAGAAATTATTAACTCCTCAGCTTGTTCTGTAGTTAAATGTAAACCACCTGCTTCTTTTTTACGCATCGCATATTCAAGCACTTGTTCATCAGTTCTAATATCTTTTATTCTAGACAAAATCAAAGATCTAGTTCTACCTAATAATTCTTCTGCAATAGTAAATTCTAATTCAGCTAAAATTTTCTCTACCAAATCAGTTTTACTAGCTGGTAAAACAGTATAACCCTGATATTTTTTTATTTCTTCAGTATCTTCTTCTAACAAAGATTTATTATCCTCTTTTTCCCAGTCCAAATTTATTTTATTCTCTGGCTTTACAGTTTGTTTGCTTACTGGTTTTTTTAATTCAATATTTTTTTTCGTCTGTTCTGGTTTATTATTAAAAATATTGGATGAATGTTTTAAAATTTTTTTATTTTCATTTACTAAATTTTTAGTTTTTTTATTACTTGTTTTATTTAGAAAAATATCTTTTACTGGTGTAGTATTAGCTAAACTACTTTCTGCAGGGATCATCGGTAAATCGGGCTTTTCTTTTTTTGTTTCTTCATTAACTGTTTCACCTACAAAAATATCTTTTACTGGTGTGGTATTAGCCAAACTACTTTCTGCAGGAATCATCGGCAGATCTGATTCTTCAGAAGTATTTTGATCTGCTTTTTTTAATACTGGTTCTTCTTTTATTTTATCCAACTCACTCCATAAAATTTCTTCCTCATCACTAGACTCAACAACCGATTGACTAATCGGTTGCGCATTTTCTTCTTTTGGTAATAAAATTTTTTCTTTTGTTTCAGTTTTTTGTACAACCGTTTGATTAGTCTTATTTTGTGGATTTTTTTGTAAATTTTCTCGGTATAACTTAAATTCCTCCTTAGTCATGTGGACTTGAGTACCATCAGATTTTTTAACTAAAATCAAACTCATAAGCTAAACTCTTAAATCATTATTAAATTCAAAACCACCTGTCTGTTCATTAAAGAAAATTATTTCTTGATCTTCAGGTAAGAGATGGTTTTCTTTTAACAAAGAACTAAGATCTAAAATATTATTGACATCTTCTTCGTTATCTAAATTAACTAACTTTTCTATTTCTCTAACAAAAGCAGATAAACCAAATTTTTTATCTTTTTTGGATAACATCTCTACAATTTTTTCTAAATTAACACCTCCTACTTGAAAATAAAGAATTGCTTTTACCATTTCTTTATCATATTCATAAATTTTTTTATCTTCTGAAACATCATCCCAATCTACTAATGTAGCTTCTGTTATACTAAAATAAACAGCAAATGATTTTCGTAACCAATTAATAAAAGGTTCTCTTCCCGGTACATTACCATATAAATTATTCAAAAATTCATTTACTTTATATCCATCTAAATAATTCTTAGAATTTAAACTAATATATTTTTTCAATACATTGATCCACATTTCAAAAGAATTATTTTCTAAATTTACCAAAACTTTTTCTTTATTACTATCTAACCAATCTTTCATCTTTTTGTGTTTATGTACAAATTCTATGGGCTCCAAAGAATCAGACACATAATCAGAAATAAATTTTTCTAAAGGCAAACTCATTACTAATGATTTGTAATAATAATTTTGAAATAAAAATAATCTTTGTACATCATCCAATTTTGAAAAACGAGACCAAACTAAATCCAAAGAATAATATACTGCCAACCAATTAAACCATAATTCACGATTTTCTACTTCTACCAGATCTTCATCAAACAAAACATTCGCAATTAAATAATCAACAAAAAGATTACCTTCTTTTTGATTTATCTTGGCATCTATCAAAGTAACCAAAAACCTTCCCATATTTATTTTTTCATTTTGACTAGACAATTTTTTAGAAAACTCAGAAAAAGAATAAGGTAAAATAAACCCTTTTATTCCTAATAAATATAATACTGTTTCAAATTTATCGTCTAATTGAACTTCCAATATTCTTGTTCTATCTAAAATATTAAAAAGATTTTGATCAAAATTTTCTCCTCCTCTTTTACTTTCAATAATTCTTTCACAAGTCAAAATAAAATTATCAAAACTTTTTTTATCATTACTACTCAATTCTATATGTTTATTCAAATAAACTAAATTATCCAAAAACTCTTTCATTTCTTCACCTTCAAGAGAAACTATAGCATGTTTCTCTTGATAACTCAGATCTTCACCATTATTTGTTTCCACAATTAAATCACAAATTTTCTGCATTTTATCCCAAATAGAATCAAAATTATTTTCTTCAGTTTTTCCAGATAACCAAAAATTTTCTTGAGCAAACTCCAAAAACTTAAAACAATTTTCTTTTGCTTTACTCCAAGATTGTTTTTCTAATTCAAATAATGTTTTCCCCATATTTTAAATTATTGAAAATTTTATTTTCTAAACCTCTACTTCTTAAACCTTACTCATCTCCATCTTTTCTTTTATTTGATCTTTTTGGTTCTATTATTTCTCCTCTTTTCCAATCAGCTCCAATTCGTCTTAATTGTTCAACTTGTTCTGGTGCAATATCTGCTAAACCTTCTAACTTACTTATTAAACTATCTATACCATTAACTCTTATTCCACCAGGTAATTCAATATTAATATCACCACGAGCAACATCTTCTCTTTTAAGACTAAAAACATTTTCCAACATCAATCCAAAAGCTTTGGCATTACCAGTAACTGCAGGCAATATAAGGTTTTTTAATATATGCTTTGTCATTGCTGTTCTAGCTTCATTTTGAGTACCATATTCCTCTAAAAATTTTTTAAACATTCTTTCTCCACCAAAACGAACTATACCTCCTGATTTATCTATATCTTCTGATTCATGATAACCAAATAATTTTGCTAAAGTACGAGCATTCATATATCTCAATTCAAATCCATCATTCAAGTTTTTAGTAAAAGCACTAAACATACTTTGATTAAGTTTTTCTAACAAACCCGTGTTGATATCAAAATCACCCCAAGCATGAATTTGAGATTGAAGTCTCTGAGCCAAACTTTTTTTAGAAATTTCAGTTAACATTCCTGCTTGAGCTTCTAAAAAAGTATTAAAACGATACATACCTTTATTGGCATCAAATTCTTGATTAAGACCAGATTCTTCATGACCATTAGCCAAAGCGTTTTTCTTAAACTCTTTAGCAGCCACCTGAATATAATCTTGATTTTCCGCATAACTTTTTTCTAAAATAACATCAACCTTTAAGTCTTTTGCTATATCCCAATAATCCACACTCTCTTGTTCATTTACACTTTTTGTTTTATTAGAATTCTCTCGTCTAAGCTGTTCTTTTGATATATTATTATGAGCAAGTACCGCAGATGTATCACCACCCATAGAAGCTAAATTTTGTAACATAGATGAAATCTCTCGATTATAATTTCCTTTTGTTTTCCAATGTCCATTTTTATCTTTATATATTTCAGCACCTGAATCATTTAAAAATTGTTCTACACTTTGAGCAATAGCCCTTTCTTGAGTACTTATCTCGCTACTAGGATCTTTACTTTTTTTAACTAACTGAACCATAGCATCAAAAAAATCATCATTCCAAGCTTCTCTATCAATTTTCATCCAAGCTGCCATAGCTGTAACTTGATCTTCAAAACTTATTTTTTCTCCTTTTTCTCTTTTCATAACAGTACTAAAAACAGCTTTAACAGCAGCTAAAGATGCATCCTGTCTTTCTAAACCATCAAAAATAGCTTCTCTTTCTTTCAAAATAGGTGCTACAGCAGAAGTAGGCAAACGACCGCCACGAGGAACATTACGAACTAAATCTCCAGCCAAATTTTCTAATGTCTTACTAGTATAAGTATTCTCACTTTTAGCTTCTTCTAATTTTTGACTCTGAATTGCTGCAGCTATAAAAGCATCTTTAGCAGAAGCTTTTTTTAATTCATTTTCTAAGGCATCTAAATTTCCTTCACCAGTTTTTTCCCATTTTTTATAAATATTTTCCATTTGTTTAGTAGCTTTAGAAAATGCATCACTCAATTTCTGATTTTTCAATGTAGCTGCAAATTCTTCAGCTTGTTTTTTACCAAATTCAGCTTTATTCAAAGCATCTAATAAACTACTACCAATATCTGTAGCTTGAACAATATTAAGAGCTTGAGCTTCTGCTTCAGCTCTACTTTCAGCAGCAGCTCTTGCCTGTTCTCTAGCATAAATAGTTTGTAATCCAAAACTCTTTTCTACAAGATTATTTTGTTTAGCTTTAATAGTTTCCACTCTAGCCATAGCTGCAGTTATTTCTTCTAAACTACCACTAGTCTTAGTTAATAAAGCATATTCTTCTTCTAATTTTATTCTTTTTACATCTTCAAGACTTTCATCTTCTAACTGTTTTTTAATTTTTTCTACTCGTTCCTGAACTCCTAACGGTGACCATTTTCTCGCTTCTTCCCTTGCACCTTTTAAATCTTCTCCTTGATATTTTTTTAAAGCTGTTTCAGCTTCTTCTAACGCCTTGCGTTGTTCTTCTAATTTTTTTTGTTGTTCTTCTAATTTTCCTTCTAGTTGTGCTTTTTGTGCATTTTTATTATTCTGTTTTACTCTTTCTGCTAATCCATCTGCTGATTCATCTTCTTTTTTTGCCTTTGTATCTTCGCCACTTACTCTTTCTCTCATTGCTTCTCTTAATCTTTGTCTTCTATTTTGTTCACTAAAAACTTCACTTTGTTCTTCATATGTTTTTAATTTTCTTTCATATTCATCTTTTGCTTTTTTATTTTCTTTTTGAATTCTTTGTCTTTGTTTTTTATCACCTTTAACTTCTTTTGATTTTGGTTTTTCAGGTTCCTTTGGTTCTTCTTCTATACTAATATTTTCACTTAATTTTTCTAAAAATATTTTGTTTAAACCTAAATTAAAATCAACATTTCCTTCAATTTCTTCATTTCCTAATAATTGTCTTATTATTTCACCTAATTCTTTTTGTACATTTACTTGACCTAAATTTATAGCAGTTGTGCTTGCTATTTCATTCAAATCTCTATATAAACTTTCTACTTTTTTTCGCTCTTCCTCATTTAATTTTTCATAAAGTTGAAATAAATCAAGACTTACATCATCATTTAAAGAAACTACATGTCTCACAACATCTTGATCCAAACCAACACCTAATTTTTCTAAACCCTCTTGAGCTACTTTAACTTTTCCTTTTACATCTACAACTACCTTTACCAAATTAGCTTCCTCATTCATTGCATCCTTAAGTGCTTGATCTGCTGCAGCTTTTTTCTCTCTTACTTCTTTTGGTAATTTAAGTTCTGAAAGTGCTATTCGAGCTGCTTTTTCATCTTCTCTTAATTTATCCATTTCTTCTTGATTTTCTCTATATAAATAAGCAACTTCATTATCTAATTTTGTTTTAGCCATACTTTCTTGTTTACTTTTTGCTACTTCAACTTTAGCCCTCATTCTTGTCTTCAAATCTCCTCCTAAAGTATCACTCAAACTATACTCACTTTCTTCTAATTCTTTTTGACCTCTTGCCCAATCTTCAAAATTTGCCGCACGCTTATTTGCTCTACCACTTGATTCAACTAACCCTAATGCTAAAAATCTTTTAACAAATCTACCTACACTACTAAATGCTGTATCTGAAGCAGTTAATTCATCAATCTTTTTTTGAATTTCTGCTTTTTTCTTTGGATCAGTTGCCTGACGCAAATCTCTTTGTAATTTAACTCTTTCTTTACTACTACTTTCTAATTTTTTAGCTAATTCATCTCTTGCTACAGATACTTTTGACCAAGCAAAACTGGCACCTGATTTTATTATCTTTCCATAACGAGCCAAATCATCACCACCTATAACAGGCATTTTCTTTAAACCAAATTTAGTAACTGTTTTAGCTCCTCCAACTAATCCACTAACTGCACCACCAGCCACCTTCCTACCCAAAGCATAACCAGAAGCAATAGCACCTACTCTCTTTCCTAAATCTAAAGCTTTACTAGCCAAACCACCACCTACTACTCCCATCTGTCCTACTATCGTCAAACCAGCAATCATTATCGCAAAAGGAACAAGGAAATTAGCCATATTATTAAAACTGGTTATTTCTATTAAAGAAGAAGGTAAATTTGTAGTTTCCAAAAGAGTACCCTCAAAACCAACTCCAATAGTATTAGCTATATCTCCAGAACTTGAAGTTGCCAAAGTTAGCCACAGAAAAAAAGTCATTACTGGTAAAACCAAAACTTGTTTAGTAAACCTTGACCACCATTGTTTGGCATATTCTTGTGTTTGTGGCATGATTTGAAAAATAAAAGCCAATGGTGACAAAATTATTAACAACCAAAGCACTACCATACGAGCCAACATTATTCCTAAATAAGCTCCCATAGTAAACAACAACATTACAGCAAACATAAAAGCTGCAAAATTTGAAACTGCTAAACTTACTGGTGATATACCTGTATTATTCAATACCTCCGAAGAATTAGAAAAATCTAATAATTTAGTCATGTGAAAAGCATGGAGAATATTACCTTGAGCAGTATTAACAATAGCATTCAAAAAAGTTAAAGAAAAAACATAAGCTACATCAATAAACAAACCACAAATCATTTTACTAAAATTGATAAAAATAGCTGCAAAAATTAATTTTCCTAACAATTTATTCCATTGATAATTTTCTACTCCTAAAATAGTACCAAAAGCAATCACTAATAAAATAACCACAAAAAACATATTAGCTACATCACGCACCAAAGTCCAACCTACCACTACAATCTGAGTACTAGATTCAACATAACCATTATATTTAGCAATGTTTAAGAAAAATTCTAAACAAAAAGTAACTCCTCCCAAAGCTAGTGCTGTAAAACCTTGAAAAAGTCCAGCTATAGCTTTTAAAATACTATCTCCGATATCTGCTCTTGCTGGCTGAACAACTAAAAATACTCCTAACAAAACTAAACAGAAAAATAAAATAGATTTTTTCTGATTGCGTTTCAAAAAATTAATCAACTTACTAATACTTTGAATAAATTGTGATAAATTTATTTTTTTCACATGAATTTAATTATTTTGCTACTACTATAATTTTTCCTGGATAAGGTGTCCAAGCTTTATCATCATTATTAGAACATCCATTATTTTTTTTATAACAACCTTTATAATTTTGACTACAATTACCATTACACCATCCCCAATTATCTCTTACTTGTATTTTTGGTTTAAAAATACAATATCTAGCCTTTTTATTATTTTCATTATAACCCTTAGCGCCTAAAACAGCTTTTTCTTCGTTAGTAAGACTATTCTTTATACCATCCCATGATTTTGCTTTTTCACTATTTGCATTACAAACATAGTTATAAGTAACTGAATAAAAATTATTAATACAAGCGCGGGCAGAATCACCAAAACTCAATCTTCCTTTTTCATTATCTTTACAAATTGCTTCAGAAGAAATACCAGCACAATCTTCATTAGTTTTACAAGTAAGCTGAGTATCTTCATCACCTACAAAACAATGATTTCTCACTTCACAATATGGTTTTCTATTAGCATAAAAACCTCCAATTTCATCATTATATATTGATTTTTTACCTTGTTTATCATTATCCCAATCAATCTTAATACTCTTAATCGGCATTTTATTTTCATCAGCAAAGACAAAAAACTTGACTTGTGCAGAATAAGAACCAATCGCCACAATAGGCTCTTTATTACCATATTGATCCCAACCAACATTATTAATAGTAAAATCATTTGGTTTATAAGCTACACAATCATTACTACCTACCTGTCCACATCTCTCCACATTCAAAGAATAAATTTGTGGAGCTAAGAGATTATTTTTAGTAGATAATAAATATGCATCATCCCAATCATCAACAACTTCATATTTATAAACATCACCATCAGATCTTTTAACTACTTTAAAAGCTTTTGCAAATAAATTTTTTATTACATTCTCCCCAGAAAAATATATATCGGCATCATTATGTTTAGTTTTTAAATGATTATTTTTATATACTTCCACAAAATCTTTATAAGGTCCTTTATCTTCTCCATATAACAATGAATCACAATACTTACAATACAAATAATCTTGAGAATTATTACATAAAGTATAATATTTTTGAAAAATACTTACTCTTCCATCATTTGTTCTTTTTAAGAGAGGATTATAACAAGTAAGTGGATAACTCTGATATTGCGGATCTACAAAATAATACTTTATCATTTTATCCCAAATACTTAAATTATTATTACTACTAGTACTATCCCCTTCTAAAATATTCAAATCACTTGAATCCATATCTGGTAAAACTCCATAAGCATTACCACCATTTTTATCTAAATTATATAATTTAAAGAAATAATTATTAAACTGTGGAGAATAAAAAATCAATTCTTGTTTATTTTTCTGAGCTTCAATCCATAACCTATCTGTCCAAGCTTTATTCAACTGTTTATTATTTGAATCTGAAACAGAATTTATATCTTGGTGCACAGTAGTAAATTCAGTACACTTAGCTTTTAAATCAGCTGTTACACTCATAGATAAACCATAAAGAAATTTAGCAGCATAACCATGGTCTCTTTTAAACTCTCTAAATACACCTCCCAATAAAAGATCATTACTATGTTCTACAATTGTACTATAAAAATTACCTGCATTATTTTTATCAAATTTAAACATTATAATCGCATATTCTTTATACTTATCTTTTATTGGATCTTCAGTATTAATATTTTTTACAAAATTACTTACTACATATTTTCCCTCTTGGTTACGAATAAAATCAACCTTTGGATTTTTAGTTTCAATAGCTGTTTTTACAATATTATAAACTGAATTTTTACTTTCTCCATCTTTATCCAATGTTTCATCAACCAAACATGGAGTATCCCAAGATTTGTTTTCATCATTATAATAATCTTTTGGATCAGAAACATCTATTATTACTCCTACTCTAATAGAACCATCTTCTTTATTTTCCCCATAAAAACTATAAGTATACATAGTCCCTCCTCCACCTTTATCTGTTACAGCTTCTGGATAAAGTGCAGCATCCTCGCTAGTTCCATAAGCATTAGATGTATAAATAAAATTGGACTCAGAAAAATCTGGATATTTATTAAAATCACCTTTAACAATTTCCGCAAATTTTTCCTTATTTTCATAAACATTTTTCAAACCTTCTACATCAATTTTTAACTTTTTAAATAAAGTAAAACCATGGTCATTTGGTTTAAAACCATCATTATCATATTCATTTTGTTCATTACCAACTCCATTAAAAGGTTTAATATTTTTCTTTTTGAAAAGCACTGGAGAAATATATAATGATCTAATATCGTCTAATAAAATAGATTTTTTCTCTCCAAGTAAAAAATTATAATTTGTTATTTTATCTCTTTCTGAAGGTCCTTGAACATTTTCAAAACCTTTCAAAGGTTGATAACCTGTTAAAAAAGGTAAACTTTTATTAAAAATATTCCAATATGAATCCCAAGGATTAGCATAATCTTCAGGCATACTACCAACATCACTTCCTTCATAAGCTTTGAATACATGATATGGAATACGACTAAAAAGAACTGTAGCCGTAGAACCAATCTCTTCCCACATCATTTTTTGTAAATTAGTATAAAACCATTTAGCATTACAATTCTTATATTTACTCTCGTTGTTGTTAATTGCTTCTTTTGTTTTACTATCAGAACATAAATACTTATTATTAACCTCATAATTATTATCAACAATAGCAGGAGAAATAATATTAAAATTTTTATCTATTAAATTTTCCTGTCCTGGTTTTCCACTTTTATAATTTAACTCACTATACAAATATCCTTGAGTTGATTCTGTACAATAAACCTCACCTTTATTGCCTTTGGTGGTATCCAAACCCGGATAATAACCTGCTTCTAATCTAGTATTATAAGAATCTGTATTATTAGTACGAACATCAAAAGGCAACCAAGTTAAACAAGGATAAGCATTTAAATCTTTACTTTTAATAGATAAAGGACGACTCTTATCATATTCCAAACAAAAACCCTTAGTACCATAATAACTATTCTTTGTTTCTATCAATGAACATACTTGTGAATTAAGACTACAATCATCATTACTCATACATGGCTTACCTACTCCTTCTCCACTACCAGTACAAATACCCGGTGGAATTGTAAATTCCTTAGTAATTGGCCAATAGTCTGTTACTGCACCACCTTGATAAACCACTTTTATATAATCACAGCCACAATCATCTGTTTGACAAATATTAGCTCCAGCATAAAAAGTAAATGGTTCTCTTTTGTATCTAATAAAAGGTGGTGTAGTTGAAGTATTTTTATCCCCTAAAACTTCCGGTTCTGGTTCATTAGTAACTAATTTTGGATCAAAAGGTGAAGTTTCTTCTGGATAAGCTTTACAAATAGGTTTTATTTTTGTTTCATCATTACCAGTTTTATTATCAATATTTTTCAAAACAAACTCTTTTCCATCTCCAGACTGATCAAGACTAAAAGTACCAATATGTTTTTTATTCAAAAGTGAATAACCAACATATTCAGGACCATTCCATTCAACATTTCTATTAGTATATGTTTCAATAGTTAAGATATCGTTTTTTGATTCAAATTTAAAATCTGAAACTTCTGATTTACAAACTCCATTTTCATCCATTTGATTACATACTCCATAATCAGGGCAAATTTTATAAGACTTGCCATTTTCATCTATTTCATCTACTGATGTCCGACAATACAACCATTCCGAACATTCACGATCTCTTTTTACTTTCAAAATTAAATTAGTATCTTTATTACCAGTAGTAACAGGTAAAACTGTTTTATATTTTGTTTTTTGACTTGAATCATACTCCCTACTTTTATCATAAGTAGCTTCACTATTAAAAAGTTTAGTTGGTCTATCTGTCCGATCAAAAAGCACACAACCATCAACCAAATTTACTTGACCTTGACATTGATTTTGTAAACCCTTCATCTTGTCATCAAAAATATAATAATAAGATTTACCTTCAGGATAAAATTGTGAAGTATCTTGTGGATCTTTCAATTCTACACAATTTTTTTGATCTTCTGGACATTGACCAATAAAACCTCTATAACCTGCAGAATTATTAGACCACAAACCATAAGTACCATTCAAATCTTGATAATTTTCATAACAAGGTACTTTTTTTGCAGTATCACAAGAATCATTTTCACCACATTGCTTATTATTAACACAAAGAGTTTCATTGTTATTTTTACATCTTCCAACTTTATCCATATACCAACCAGATTGAAGATTTGATACATTTGATGAATAATAAGAACACAAAACATTACCCAAAATTGTTGGATCTTTGAAATATTCTATTCCACCATCTTCATTAGTAAATTCATTACAACCATATGTCTCAGCTGAACATAAAGTGTCACGATAATTATTAGGTTGATTTAAGAAATATCTATCCGTAGGAAAATCAAAAACATCCTTAGCTCCATTTTCAATTAATTTTTCTTCTTCAGCCACTTTCTGACAACCCATTTTTTCAGAATTACAAACTGAATTCTTAGTATAAGTTAAAAATAAAGGAGAATCTTCTGGTGTGTCGGCAGGAATAATAATAGTAGAATCTGAAATAATCAAAGAACGTATTACTCCTATCGTAGGATGAGATAATTTAGCAATTATATTTTTAATACCATCTTTATTATTTTGAAAAACAAAATCAGCTGGAAGAATTATTGCTTTATCAATTATACAACTTCTAGCTCCATTTACTAAATCACACTTATATTCTTGATTATTTACTTCCATCCTACAAACTGATTCATCAATCATACTTGAACACTCAGCATTATATACTTCTATATCTTCTGATTCATTATTATAAGTATCATACATTGCTGTACAACCAACCGCGTCTTCACGACATAACTTCTCAAATCCTGTAGCATAAAAAGTATTATCAGATAAATTTGGAGTAGTTATATCTTTATAAGCGCGACAGCCTAAAGCTTCTCCTGGATAAGCATCATCTGGATTTTGATCACAAACATAAGGTACATCTGTAATACCTATACCATCATAATTTTTCTTCCAAGAATCTTTTATAAGATAAGTTTGATCTGATAATTTAGTCAAAGCCAAATTATCAATATAATAAATATTATTATCAATATTACTAGAAGCAAAAACTAATGACATCTCTTCTTTTACACCATCTAGTTGAATTGGACCTAATTTATAATATTTCCATTCAGTACCAACACTTACTTCCTTAAAAGAATTAGAAATTTTATCAAAAGTAAAATTACCTATTATTCTATTATTATTATCATTCAAAGATATGGTTAATTTTTGGGTATTACCTCTAGCCCAAAAAGAAAGTTGATACCATTGTCCCTCTTCTAAACGGTTTTCTCCAAACTTATAACTAGCCTCTTTTTTAATTTCCAAAGAATGTTGTCCTACATGAAGTGCTTCTGATGAAATTTTTGCTGAAGAATCCCATTCTTCATTATCTCTCTCTCTATCTTTTCCTTCTTCAAAATTAAGAGATAAAATTACTTTTATATTACCACTCTTATTTCCTTTATAAGCGCGACAGCCATTAGCTGAAGCTGGACAAGAACTGGATTCAGCAGGAATAGTCCAATAATAACACAAACCTTCTCTATATTCTCCACCAGCATAACATCTCTTACATTCATTATTATTTTCCCATACTCCTTTTTTAAATTCACATTGATCTTTACCTTTAATATATTGATCAATTTCAACCAAAGAATCAGTTTTTCTTAATGGTTGACAATCATTTGAAACTGTAACTGTTAAATCTAAAATACGATAATAAATTTGTCCTTCTTTATTATAAAGAGCACGACAACCTTCACTTTCTTCGTCTACTATTTCTCCATCTATTATTTGTTTATAAACATTATCATTACACAAACCATAATTTTTCTCCAAAGCTTCTTTATAATCATCAAAATAAACTGGAGATCCTTCTCCAAAAGCTTGATTTATTTTAATATTTAAATCTTCTGAACCAAAATCTAAACTCGCAATATATCCAGCAGTTTCTTCATTTACTGGAAGTAAATTATGTACTTTCAAAATATAGCCCTTATCACTTGAACCTTCCCAAGAATAATAAGTTTTTTGATTATTCTCTGTTGGTAATTCACATCTTCTGAGATGATTATAATATTGTAAACTCTCTCCTCCTTTATTTAATTCATCTATATTAGTAAATTCATCACAACCAACATTATTACTATTACATTGTTCCCCTTCACTAGGTATAAAATAAAGTGGAAATTCAGTTGGCGCAAAATCAGTAGGCATTTGACGATAAGTCTCATAACCAACACATCGTTCATCACAAACATTACCCCCAATAATACCCGGTATATTTGGACTATCCTCATAATCATCTACTGGAGAATACTCTCTACAACCAACTTCATCTTCTATACATATTTTAGAAAATCTATCACATTCCTTTGGTTTATTTGTCATTTGATTTAATTCTGCTTTGGTCTTAGGATAATCAATCTCAATTGTAGAAATATCTTTATCATAACATCCATAATAATCTGGAGCTTTTTTCAAATAAATTTCTAGATCATAATTATAAAAATATTTACTATCATTATTTTCATCATTAGAAAAGTCTGCCAAATAAAAACTATTACAACCTTCATCTCTTTCATCACAAGAATGAACATTTATTTTATTATTAAAATAAATTGTTCCAGGTCTGCCTAAAATTTTCTTATCCACATCAACTTTATTACTATTTTGCCAAGTTTGAGAATTTATATCATATTCTGTACTAAAAGCACGACAACCAACATTACTTTCATCACAACCACCAAAATCCAAAGTTCTTGATAAATAAGTAGCGCTAATGTTATTACTCTTATTAGTATATTTTTTACAAGTACTAAATTGAGGCTTACATTCATTAGCATTTATATTCCAAATATTTTTTTCTTGAGTGCAATAACTATAATAATTTGGCGCACTATTTGAAACTTTAGTAGAAAAATCTATACATTCTGTATTTCTAACAGGACTATTTCCAGTTTCTAATGACAAAGTAGAACCAAAAACAGTAGCTTCACAACGCAAAGAAGGAACTTTTAATATCCAATTTGGATCAATCAAATGACAAAATGGATGATTTTCATCTCGAACTGGTTTGTTATTACTATCTTTACCACAATCATAAAATCCATCTACAACTTTTTGCAAGGTCCATTCCTCTGGATTATCTGGATCTGCCAAAAGAGCTGCAATCTCAAAACCAAGAGGAACAATTCTTAATTTTCTTAATTTCTGCATGTTGTAATAACAATAACCTTCTTTTGCGCATTCTTTACTTTCTGTTTGAGATCTACGCATTGGAGAAATAAAAGGTTTATTCATCCTATGTTGATCATTCAACAAGGCTTCACGAATAGTCAAAGCATCTCCACTAACAGCTGAATTAAGAACATTCATAAAACCCTCATCAATAACACAGTTGTTCACTGTTCTAATATCTCCACATTCAGCTAATTCAGTAATAATTGTTGTATATTCATTGATATCTCTAATCGGCACTGTAAAAAGAAAATTAAAACTAGATAAAGCTTTATTTTTATTAGTAATAATAAATTGACTAAAAAAAGAATTAGAACTAGATTCTGAAGGAGCAGTTATTTTTTTAGCTTCATCATACCAATCACCAGTCATTATATTCTTTAATAATTCTGAAGTTAAAGTACTCAAAAAAGTCATCATAGCTGCAGGAATTGTTTTTAAAGTAGCATTACCATATATACCAGCTATTTGTTGAGCGCTCAATTCACCTTGATTTTTAGCAGTCAAAACTTTACTTTCTTCTTGAATCATTGAAGCTGGAGTTTTTATATGCCCAGAAATTTTAGAAGTTACTGGTTTAACTCCAGTATCTCCAGATCTATCAGCTTTAGCTCCTTCAGTTGCATTTTCTACATTTTTATCTACTGTTCTATTAATTTGCAAAAGTGCTCCCATAGAACCACCACTATTAACTTTTTTTAAAAAAGAACCAGAAACAACTGCATTGTTTTCATCCAAATTTTGAGTATAACCAAAAAAGTCAAGGGTTTCATAACCTAATGCAAAAATTAACCTTTCTATTTCACCTTCTGAACTAGCTTTACTCGGATCATTGCTTAAATTACGCAAACTAACTCCTATAGCAGCTATTTTTTTTGGATCAATTCCAGAAGTTTTTGATAAAGCATTCATATAATCATCAATCACTCCCGAACTTGCTGATAAAGCTGTTTTTTTGAAATATTCAGCTGTCTTATCTCCAAAAATTAATGAACTTTGACCTTTACCAGCTGAAGCAACCCACATAGCTGCATCTCTAGCCATTTTATTCATAAAAGAAGAAACAGCTTTAACTAAACCACCCAAAGCCACAGAAGTCAAAGAATTAATAATAGTAGTTTTTATTTGAGTAGCTTGAGCTGGCATATCCGTAGTAACCGATACTGGTAATTGAGCATAAACAGGTTGAGGATAAAAAGTAAAACCAACAAATTCTACAAAGAAAAATATAGCTAAAAGAAAAGTAATGATTATTTTTTTAATTTTAGAATTTCTTAGCATATTATTGAAAATTTGAGGCTGTGGTTGTGCCTAAAACACTAATATCTTGTTGTAATAAATTTTTTGATAAATTTATTAAAGTCTCATCATCAATTTTATTTAATTCTTCTTCAGAAATTTCTCCTGTCATTAATAATAAAGCGCGCAAAGAATCTGGTTTTAATAATGCTTCAGTATAAGCATTATTACCAGTTTGTTCATTAGCAAATATTCCAGCATCCTCACCTATATCATACACATTAGTTGAAAAATCTAATAAAGGACTAGCACCAATCTCATTTATCGTACTAGTTGAATTCATACCACTTTCCTCATCCCAACCAACACATTCACCACTTTTTTCATTACAAAGAGGATTCATACCTTTGTCTAATTCATCTTTATCATTAATACCATCTGAATCTGTATCTGCTAAATAAGGACTAGTTTTATATACATATAATTCATCCCAATCTGATAAACCATCTCCATCTGTATCAATACTTTTCAATCTACCTTCAGTATCATGAATTACTGCTTCTTCATCATAAACTAAAAAATTAATAGCAAAAGGATTATAAATAGTATTGCGAATCTGTAATAAACCTAAAACAATCACTAATACAGCAAAAACTAACAATAAGACAAAACCTGTCCTTTGTTCTTTAGACAAATTTAATTTTTTTTGGCTATTATCCATAAAAGGATTAACCTTAAACAATTACATTATAACAAAAAAATATAATTCAAACAATTTATTAATAATTAAATGGGGATAAATATCTTATTATTCAAAAACTCAAACAACTTAACTTTTAAATATCCTTATATTTAATTATTAAAAAACTATTTAATATCTAAATTATTAATTATTTTTTTCCATTGAGCCACACTTAATTCTTCAGCTCTTATCATTTCATTACCAACCTTATTTTTCAAAATATTTTTTACTTTATCTTTATCAAGTTGTAAACCTTCAGACAAATTACGCCACAATTGTTTTCTTTTATTAGCAAAACCTGCTTTCATTACTCTGAAAAATAAATCAATTTCTGATTTTTCTGATTTTTTATTTTTCTGATTTTTTATTTTTATATATAAAACTGCACTATCTACTTTTGGACTAGGCCAAAAAGAACCTCGCGAAACTTTAGTAATAATTATTGGTTCAGCAAAATATTGCACTGAAATAGCCAAAACTGACATTTCACCCGGCTTAGCGCAAATTCTCTCAGCCACTTCTTTTTGAACCATAATTGTAATACTTTCAGGTTTATTTTCTAATTCCAAAATCTTTCTCAAAATATTAGAAGTAATTTGATAAGGAAGATTCGCCACAACTTTATATTGTTGTATTTTATTACTAATATCTTGAATTTTATTTAAAGCATTACCATAAATAATTTCTAAATTATTTAATTTCTTATTTACAATTTTCTCTTGCCAATAATTTTCTAATTTTCTTTCAATTTCAAAAGCAATTACTTTCTTAGCTTCTTTTACCAAAGCTAAAGTTAAAACACCAAAACCTGGACCAATTTCTAAAATTGTATCTGTTTTTTTTATTTTCGCTACTTCCAACATTTTCTTTATTGGTGCCTCAGTAATAAGATAATTTTGTCCATATTTTTTAGAAGGATTCAAACTACACTCCTGACAAAGTTTTTGTAAATGAGTTGGTTTGAATAAATCATTATACATAATAACAATTTTGATTTTCTTTTTTATATTGATTGCTCTTTTTTTAAAAAAGAAAAAAGAAAATTTTATTTAAATTACTTTCAATCTTTTTTTAAAAAAATAAATAATTCTTTTTCTTTTCCTTTATAAGGAAGTATAAAAAATTATTCTTTTTTCAATCCAGCTGAAGTATATTTATTACTAGCATTCCACAAAAGCCAACCCCCATCTGAAACTTTTTCTATTTCCTCAATTTGAGCTCTAATTAAAGTACCATCAGAATAAACTGCTCCCATATCAAACGCTTGAATCCAAGGTCTAACTTTGGCACGCTTGTCTACAAAATATGTTAAACCTTTTTTCATGCCATTTTGAATAACTAGTCTAGGATTAGCAGCTGGATTGTCTAAACCTAAATGTCCCACTGGATAATGCGAAGGATACATCATTGGACAAATATAATCTGTTTCATCAACAGCATCTTCTAAGCGTTGACCAATTGACATTCCATCATGGCGTTCCATTACAAAACCAAAAAAATCTAAAGAAAGCCAAGCTGGTTCTTGACTAAGTTTAATATTAAGATAATTAAAAAAATCATGCATAATTTCATGTTTTTCTTTTTCACCATTTGTATAAATAACCTTACTCATATCCCCATCAGAAGGAAATCTTACATAATCAAAATTAATTTCATCAAAACCCAAACGAATAGCTTCTCGAGCAATAGCTACATTATAATTCCATATTTCCATTCTCGTAGGATCTACCCATGCCAAACCTTTATGATCATACCACAAACCTCCAGACTTAGAATGAATTGCCCATTCTGGTTTTTTCCTAGCTAAAATAGGATCTTGAAAAACAGTTTGTCTAGCAATCACATAAATATCATTATCATGAAATTTTTTTATCAAAGCTTTAACATCACCAAGTCTATTATCTTCTGTTTTTAATTCATTTACCCAAAGTAAATTACTATCATAAAGTACTAATCCTGAATAATCTTTAATATCAATTACTACTGCATTTAATTCTGTTTTATTTATTAAATCAATAATTTGTTCTACTTTTTTAGGACTACCTGCTGAATAAGCTGTTAAATACAAACCTTTTACTTCTCTTTTTTGAGGTTTTTCTTTTTTAATTATTCCCATAGTCATATTATAACCAGTGCGCTGATAAAGTGAGACTACCATTTTTTTATCTACTTCAGATAAACTCACATTTTCCCAAGCTCTTACAGTCTCTTGCCAAGAAAACCAAATAACTAAAATAGAAAACCAGAAAAAACCTAATATAATAATAGTATAAAGATAAGGATGTTTATTATGAATTTTTAAATTTTTTTTAATCATTTTTAAAAAATTATTTTATAACTAATTCACCTTGACGCAAAATAATCACTTTTTCACCAACTAATTTAATAATTGTTGAAGGCGATTGATGAGGTAAAATACCTCCATCAATAATTAAATCTGGTTGTTCTTTTTCATTTTGATATATTTTTAAAATATCTTCAATTTCATAAGGATTAGACATTTGAGTAATATTAGCAGAAGTAGAAACTATGGGCTTGCCTAATTGTTTAGACAATTCATGAGCTAAAGGATGATCAGTCACTCGAAAAGCAACTGTATTATCTTTAGCTATTACTCCTTGAGCTAAATTATTTCTAAATTTTATTGGTGCCACAATTGTCAAAGGACCAGGCCAATATTTATCTGATAATTCTTGTAATTTTGGTGTCCATTCAATATATTTTAACATCATTGCTAAGTCAGCCACAATCATCAAAACTGATTTTTCTTGTTGTCTTTTTTTAATTGTAAAAATTTTATCAACAGCTTCTTGATTAGTAGCATCACAACCTAAACCATAAACAGTTTCTGTAGGATAAACCAAAGTTTTACCTTCTTCTAAAAAATTAATTATTTCTTGAATATTTAAATTTTCTTGCTTTTTTATAATCATAAATCATAAATCATAAATCTTAAATCTTTTTAATCCAACGCAAATAAGCTTCTACAAATTGATCTAAGTCTCCATTTAAAACACCAACATCATCTGTTGTTTCATATTCTGTTCGTAAATCTTTTACTAAATGATAAGGGTGTAAAACATAAGATCTTATTTGATTACCCCATTCTGGAGATTTATATTCACCTCTTAATTTTTGTTTTTCTAATTCTTCTTCATCATCTTTAATTTTTTGTAATTTTGATTTCAATATTTTCAAAGCATTTTCTTTATTTTGTTGTTGAGATCTTTCATTTTGACAAGAAACAGAAATATTAGTTGGTAAATGCACTATTCTAACTGCTGAATAAGTAGTATTTACACTTTGACCACCATGTCCACCAGACATAAAAGTATCTATTCTTAAATCTTTAGGATCAATCTCTAAAGTTTCTGATTCTTCTAATTCTGGAATCACTTCTACCAAAGCAAAAGAAGTGTGACGCATTTTTTCTGCATCAAATGGAGAAATACGAACTAAACGATGAGTTCCATGTTCAGATTTTAAATAACCATAAGCAAAATCTCCTTCAACTTTTAAAAGAACTGATTTATAACCTGCTTCTTGACCACGCACTTCTTCTAAAATAACTACCTGCCAATTTTTATTTTCAAAATAACGCAAATACATTCTCAATAACATTTCTACCCAATCTTGAGCTTCAGTTCCACCGCTCCCAGCATGAATAGACATAATAACATTATTTTTATCATTTTTTTCTCCCAAAAGAGTATTAAACTCTAATTTATTTACAGCCTGATTAATTATTTGATATTGTTTTTCTAAATCTTCACGCAAATTTACTTCTTGATCCAATTCATCCATTTTAGCTATTTCTAAAAGATCTTTGGATTTTTTATATAACTCTTTCCAATCATTTTGTTCTTGTTCTAAAAAATTTAATCTTTTACTTTTTTTACTAGCTTTTTCTTGATCTTGCCAAAAATTGGATTGATTCATTTCTTCATGTAAAACAATAATTTCTTTATTTTTTTCTTCTAAACGCAACATTACTTGTAAATCAACAAGTTTTTGTTTTAATTCTTCTAAAGATTTTACTAATTCATTCATTTCCATAAATATTATTTTACCTGAAAATTATTTACCTGACAACTAAAAAATTAAAACAAAAAAAGCCCAAAGTTGGATACAGCCCATAACACCGCTCAGATATGATTTCGTGATGCCTGTCAGTAACACGGAATCGCTGACGAGTACTACGCGCCGAGTCCAACTCTGGACTTTTTACATATTACAATTTAATTGTAACATAAAAAAATAATTTTGTCAAAGATAAATATTAAATAAAAATGGCTTAAATAAGCCAAATTGTGTATAAAGAGTGGATTAATTGTGGGCAAATAGCCAATTTAGCTAAAATAATTATTTTTTTACTAAAATAAGAGAAAAAAATAAAGAATTTAATAATAAACCTATATAAAAAGACCACAAATAATGATCTAGAAATAATAGAATAATCAAACAAAATATCGCATAAATAAGCCAAAAAAAATCTTTTTTTGATAATCTAGAACTTAAAAAAACAAAAAAAGTTATTATTAAAAAAATAAATAACAAAATACCTACCAAACCCAACTCTGCCAACATTAATAAACAAACATTATGTACTGGCTGATAAAGCCAACCAGCAAAATTAGGATTTAAATTATGAAGAGCAAAAATATAATTACCAGCACCTACACCAAACCAAAAATTTTCTGACCAAATATTTAAAGCCTGACTAACACTTCCTACTCTTTCTTGAATTGATTGAATTTCATTAACTGATTCTACTAAAATCCTAGACTGAAAAACTGATCCTAAAGAAAATAATAATACAAAAAATAAAACTAAACTAAAAATAGCAATCTGATTAATTATTTTATTTTTATTTATAAAAGAATATATTAAAAATCCTAAAATTAAAAAAAAGATAGTTAAAAGTGCTGCTCGACTAAAAGTAAAAAATAAAGTTAACATTAATAAGCCAATAAAAAAATAACTTATCAAAGTAGATTTTTCTTTTTTACCAAAAAATAAAATACTAACTAAAAAAACTATTACTAAATAACCAGCAAAAATATTAGGATGAGCAAAACTTCCATAAGCTCTTAATAATCTTCCAAATTCTCCCACTACTACGGAACTACCTGCTTCCCAAATTGGTTGAATAGTCAAACCAAGATATTTATTAGAAAAAGTAAACTGAAAAATAAATTGAAATAATCCTAAAAAAATTGGTATTACTGAACCTAAAATAATCCAACGAGCAATTTCTTTTTTAGATAATAAACCAAAACTTAAAATAAAAAACAATAAAAACATTTCCATAATTCTAAGAGCCTGTTGCCAAGCAATAGAAAAATCAAATGCCCAAAAAGCAGAAGCTAAACAATAAATAATAAATAAAAAAACTGAAAAAACAAAAATTCTATCTCGAAAAATTGAAAATTTATTGGAAATTGAAAATTTACGCTGTTTCCAATATAAAATAATAAATAATAAAACAATTAGCCAAAGTAAAATTTCACTAACATAAAATCCCAAAGTTCCAAATTGATTTTTATAATCTCCAAAAAAAGATTCTTGATAAATCCAAATTGTTTGCCAAGGAAGAATAAATAAAAATAACTTAACTAAAAAATTCAAAATCGTAGTTATTGAAAATTGGAAATTTATTGGAAATTGAAAATTGAAAATTGAAAATTTCATTAACTAAATTAAAAATTGATTGAATTAAAAATTTTATTGCATTTTTCTAACCACTTATCTCTATATTCTTCTCGTCGATCATTTTCATGAAATTTTAACATCTCATCAGAAATTACTACTCTAGTATCAGCTTCATTTTGAAGACTATGTAAATTCATTTTCATTTTAGCTAATTGCATTTCTTTTGCTTGTTTTTCTATAATCTCTCCATAACCACCTGACCAAACTTTTTCAAAAAAATTTTTTATTACTTTTTTACTTTCTGCTACTTTCCAAAGATTATTAGGTACATAATTATTTAACTCATTTAATAAATATTTATTTAACCATTGATTATTTTTAATAATAATTTGATAAAAATTTTGGGGATCATAAACTGGCACCAAAGTACTTAACCAATAAATTAAATAAATATCATTTTTAATAGCTGTTTTTTCTAAATTTAAACTATCATCTGCTATATAAAAACTTAAACAAATTTTATTTTTAATTTTCTTTTTTGTGCGTCGCATTCTCAAAAAACTAAGATATAAAGTAACCAAAGCTCTTGTTATAAATAATCTACCTTTTTTAATTACAATAAAAACATCAATATCACTATCTTCTTCTACTATTCCATAACCCAAAGTATTACAAACAAATACTGCTTTTACAAAAGGCACTTGAGAAATTTTCTTTATACCTCGAACAGCTATTTTCATTTTCTCTTCTACTAATTTAACTCTGGATTGTCTTGTTTGAATAATATTTTTTCGTCCTGATAAAAAATAAAATCCTTGATTTTGTTCCAACAAATCAGTAGTCTCAACTAATTTATTTAATGCTAATAAAAAATCAGTATAATTTAACTGTAAATTAACCTCTGCAACATATAAATATCTAAAAAGTTCTTCCTGAGTCAAAGGATGATCAAAAATATCAAAATAAGCTAAAGTTTGTAAAATATATTTTTTAAAATTTTTCTGCATATTACTTAAATAGTTTACCTTAATTATAAAAAAAATAAAAGTCTAAAAAATACTTCCCTTGGAAGTATTTTATTTTAAAATTAAAAATTATCTTATCCCACTTGATCCATTACTATACCTTCTGGTTCTCTATTAATTTTATTTTCTACTATATTTTCAATTCTAGTTTTAATAATATTATCTTCTACAATCATTTTTTGATTATTTATTGAAATTATTTGTAAAGGACTAATTAAATATCTTTTTCCTAATAAATTTCTTATTTCATACTGCCAAATTATTTGTTCTTTTGTATCTAAAACAATATCATAAACTTTTCCTAAATTTACACCTGATTTTGTCTGAACTTTTAAATTTTTCAAATTAATTTTCATAAAAAATATTTTATAATAATATTATACCTAATAAACTTAAACCCGACAATAAACTAATAAACTAATTATACTAAACAAAATATGTACAAAAAATACAAGAAAATTTTATTCTTGTATTTTATAATTTTTATTTTATTCTTTATTTATTTTTCAAAATCTTAAATAAAAAAGATCTTTTATTTTATTATTTATTCTACTTTTCCCTCAATAATATTTCCAGCTAAAGTATTATTTTTCTTTTTAAAAATTATTAACTGTTGTAAAGTAGTAAACAAAGTAGATAAAAACCAATAAAGAGTCAAACCACCGGGTAATTGAAAACCAATAAAAACTGTCAAAATTGGCATAAAATAAAGCATTTGTTTATTCATCATTGCCATCATATTTTCATCTTTGGCACCAGCACCAGCAACTGCTGGAGCTTTCTTTCTCATCATCATTTTGGTTTGTAAAAACTGAGATCCTCCAGCCAAAAATGCAAAAATAACACTTCTCTTACTTAAATCAATAAATCCTAAAGATAAAGTATTTATATGTTCTGGATTTTTTACAAAAGAATAAAGTAAATCAAAATTATTTGAAGCCAAACCAGAACGCAAAACATAACATAAAGCAATCAAAATTGGCATTTGAATCAAAAGTGGTAAACAAGAAGCAAAAGGATTAACTTTATTTTCTTTATATAATTTCATTGTTTCAGCCGCTAATTGTTGTTGATTATCTTTATATTTCCTTTTTATTTCTTCCATTTTTGGTTGAAGATCATTTAAAGCTTTTTGTGATTTAATAGAAGATTGTGTCAAAGGATATAATACTAATTTTATAATAATAGTAATTATCAAAATTACTATTCCCACATCTGGAATAATATTATATAAAGCTACAAAACCATTAAACAATGGTCGATAAAGTACAACATTAAAAAATTGTCCTAACATAAATATTATTTATCTTTTAATTAACGCTCTGGATTATAGCATTTATTTTTAAGATTATCAAGAGCTAAATTTTAAAAGTATTTTTTATTTCCAAAATAAATAAAACCTAAATTTAACTAAAAATAACTAATTCGCTTCCTTTTATTTAATTTGTTTAATTTATGTGCTTTAAAATATTTTTTAAATTAAAATTATTAATTAACACTAAAAATTTTATTAGTAAAAAATAAAAAACCCTATATTTTTAATATAGAGTTTTTTAGATAATCAATATTTATTTTTCTTCTGCCTCATCTTTTACTACAACTGCTTCTATCATTTCACTAATTTTTTTATCACTCAACTTAGCTTCAACATCTTCCATTTCTTCATCTGAACTAACAACTTTTTCTTCATCACCTTGTTGCACTACTTTAATTTTCCAACCAGTTAATTCAGCTGCTAAACGAACATTTTGTCCTCCTCTACCAATTGCCAAAGAAAACTGATCTTCCGCAACACTAACAACTGCTTCTTGTTCTTCTTCATTTAATTCTACACTGTCAATTTTAGCAGGTGATAAAGCTTGTTTTATATAATTTTGAGTATCAGTACTAAATTGAATAACATCAATTTTTTCTCCACCTAATTCATCAATAATAGTATTAATACGACTACCGCGTTGACCAATACAAGAACCAATCGGATCAATATTTTCATCACTAGTAAATACTGCTACTTTTGAACGATTACCAGCATCACGAGCAATTCCTTTTATTTCTACTGTTCCAGCATTTATTTCAGGAATTTCTTGAATAAAAATTGCTTCTACCATTTTTGGAGTTGATCTAGATAAAATAATTTCTAAACCGCGTGTTCCCATATTTACTGATAAAATACAAAATCTCATTCTAGCTCCAGGACGATAATTTTCTTTATAAATTTGTTCATTTTGAGGCACAATTCCAGTCACTTTTCCTAAATCTACAATCACTACACCATTGCGATCACGACGCTGTACTGTGCCACTAATTATTTCACCTTCCTGTTCTTTCAATTCTTCATAAACATTTCCTCTCTCAGCTTCTCGTAAACGCTGAATAATAACTTGTTTGGCAGTCTGAGCAGCCATCCGACCAAATTCTCCTGGTACTTCCAAAGAAATTTCTAAAATATCCCCAATCTTAACATTCTTTTTAAATTCTTTTGCAGGAGTTTTCATCATTTGAGTTTTGGGATTGAAACGAACTAAATCTGCTAATTCTTCTTCTTCCAATTCACGACCTTCAGCAAAAGCTTTTTCACGACGAGCATTCATTTCTAATTGATCTTGTTCTAATTTTTCCTCTGGAATATCTTCTACAATTTCTTTGACATCCCAAGCTTTGATATCACCTAATTCAGGATCAAATTCTACTCGAATATTTTGTTGACGATTGCCAAAATCTTTGCGATAGGCAGCAGCCAAAGCAGCTTGGATAGACTCCAAAACTGACTCATAACTTAAACCTTTTTCAGCGCAAATGACTTCAATTGCTTTTGTAATTTCTGACATATTATTTTGTTTAAACTAATTAATAATTAATTAAATTAATTGATCTAAATTTAAAATAAAACTTTTTTATCTAAATTATTTTTAAATTTTAATCAAAGTTTAAAAAAAGTAGCATTGATAATAATGCTACTTTACTAAATATAGTTTAACAAATTAATCTAAACTTGTCAAGTATTTCTTAAATTTAACTACTTTATTTCTTTTATCTATATACACAGAAATTTGTTCAATATACATTGCTATTTCTTCAATCTGTAATTTCTTTGCTTGGCAATACTGTTCAATTGCTTTAAACATTTTAACTTTTTTATTTTTATCAAAAGATCTTTCAGCGCTATCTTCACCACAAGTTCTAGTTTTTACTTCAATAAAAGAAATTTTATTATCAATTTGAGCAATAATATCTATCTCACCTTCTCTAGTCCAATAATTTCTAGCAATAATCTTATAACCCTGACGAATTAAAAAAGAGCACGCTTGGCTCTCTCCCCAATTACCTATTTTTCTTTTATTTATTACACTCACATTTTAAAAATTTAATCTTGTTTAAACAATACTAAACCATGATGATAATACCCCATATCAAATTCTTCTTGTACCACAAAACCATGCAATCTGGACCAACGCTTAATATCTTCAAAATCAACATATCTTTCAGAAGGTGGACCAAAACTTAAATTTTTTCTTGACCAATCAACTAATATCAAACGCGCTTTATCTTTTAATAAACGATGAGCTTCTTCTAAAATACCATGACGATTGTCAGAATGAACTAATACATTAATAATAAAAGCTACATCAAGAGAATTAGCAGGAATAGCAGTTGCTCCAACAATTTCTAAATTAGACCAAACAGTGTGAATATTTAAAAAATTATTTACCGCAGCTCGTTTACGAATATTTTCTAATGCTTCTTTCAAAATATCTGCAGCATAAACAATACCAGTATCACCAACTTTTTTGGCACCCGGAAAAACTATATGACCCAAACGACCACAACCTAAATCAGCAATATGCATGCCTTTTTGCAATTGTCCTTTTTCAAACAATAATGGCACATTGATCATTTGATCTCCTGAACTATACATATTAAAAATTTTTAATTAAAAGTTTCCAAAAAGTTTACCAAAAGTAGCCATAATAAAACCACCTAATAAACCAGTCATTCCCATCATAGCTATAATAATAATTGCCAAACCAACCAACTTATACATCAACCTCGTACCGCCAGAAGTACCAAGATGTTCTTCAGCCCAAGCATTAGTACCAAAATTTTCAATAAACCATTCTGTCTTAATAATTAAAAAAGTTCCGACCACAATTGCGATTAAGCCAATAATATATTTACCCATAAAAATAATTATTAATAAATAATATAATAAATTATATAATAAAACTATCTTATTTTCAAAATTTTATTTAAATTCATCATAAATATCTATTATTTATTAACGAATTTATTATTTTTTATATTTAAAAAGAATAACTGATAAAAATGAAATACTCAAAAATTTTATAACTCCTAAAATTATCTTATCCCCACCATTTTTCTCACTTCTTCCATTGTTTTTTGAGCAACAGGTCGAGCTTTATCAGCGCCTTTTTGTAAAATTTCATTTAATTTATTTTCATCACTTAATAATTCCGCCCGCTTTTGACGAAAATCCGCAAAATAATTAACAATAGCTTCAGCTACTGCTTTTTTCAATTCTCCATAACGGATGGTACCATCTATTTCAGCAGTTAAAAAATCTTGATAAATATTTTGATCTCCAAATTCATTTAATAATAATAATAAATTTTGAACTCCCGGAGCGCCTTCACCAACAAAAGTTGCTGTTACTGCTTTACTTAATTTTTTCATCACTACTTCTGGTTCATCATTAAGCTCTATTACATGACCAGATCCTAAACTCTTGCTCATTTTTTTATTTGGATCAAGTAAACTCATTACTTTTGAAATTTTAGTTAATAAATGTTTAGTTTCTGGAAAATATTTTCCAAAACGATTATTAAACCAACGAGCTGTATCCCGAGTCAACTCTACATGTTGAATTTGATCTTGTCCAACTGGCACAATATCTCCATGATAAAGTAAAATATCAGCTGCTTGAAGAATTGGGTAAGTTAATAAACCAGAGTTAATATTTTTTTCTTGTCTATCTGACTTATCTTTGAATTGAGTCATACGATAAAGTTCTGAAATTGGTGTTACACAATTAAAAACCCAAGATAATTCTGTATGCTCTTGAACATGAGACTGAATAAAAAAAGTAGTTTTATTTGGATCAATTCCTACAGCAATTAACTCAGCAGAAGTACGAAGAATTTGCGCCCGACGATCTTCTGGACTCATGTTACCAGTCAAAGAATGTAAATCAGCAATAAAAATATACATCTCATATTTACCAGAATTTTGTAATTCTACCCAATTTTTTATTGTCCCTAAATAATTACCAATATGAATATTACCCGTTGGCTGAATACCAGAAACAATTACTTGTTTTTTCATATACTGATTTAAATAAATTAATAATAATTATATTAAAAATATAAACAATGCTTATATTTTACTTAATTTTTAAAGAAAAGACAAATTAAATATAATTAAACAAAAATTAGAAATTTATTTAACCATAATGAATCATTTTAAATTTGTTAAATTCTTTTCCTCTTTATTTTATTTATTTTGAAAATAAAAACACTCTCAAATTTGAGAGTGTTTTCTTTTAAATTATCTAGCTTTAAAACTTTATTATTCTTCTTTTATACCAGTACCAGCAGGAACTAAACGCCCAATAATAACATTTTCTTTGAGACCATCAAGATAATCTATTTTACCAGTAATAGCAGCGTTAATTAACACCCGAGCAGTCTCTTGGAAAGAAGCCGCTGATAAGAAACTTTGAGTAGAAAGAGAAACTTTGGAAACACCCAAAAATAATTCTCTACCAATAGCTTCTTTTTTACCATCTTTCTTTGCTTGTTCATTAGCTTTTACTAGTTGAGATTTTTCAACTACTTCACCAGGAAGTAAATCTGTATCACCCGGATCTTCAATATATGAACGACTAAACATTTGTCTAATAATAATTTCTACATGTTTATCATTCAATCTTTGACCTTGTGAACCATAAATACTTTTAATTTCTGTTAATAAATATCTTTGTACAGCAGCTCTGCCTTTCAATTCAAATAATTCTTGTAAATTCACTGCTCCTTCGGTTAATTGATCGCCTTTTTCTACCACATCACCATCATTTACCCAAATCTTATAACCAATTGGCACAATATATTCTTTATTATGTTTACCTTCATAAGTTAAAATTAAAGTCTTGCCAGAAATTTTAATAACACCAGAATATTTAGCAGTAATTTCTTCACCTGAAGAACCACGCACTAAAAGAGTGTCCCCATTTTTTACTTTATCACCATCTTTAACTTTAATTTCATCTTCAGCTTTTAATTTAATTTCAATTTCATCTGTGCCTTCAAAATGAACTTTAATAATCTTTTGTCCACGACGACCTTCAAAAATTTTTCTACCAGTTGGACCAGTAATTACTTTACCAGCAGCATCTTCAATTTCAATCGTACCTCCAACTTCAGACAAAACAGCTTGACGCTTAGGATTTCGCGCTTCTACTAATTCTTCTACTCGAGGCAAACCTTGTGTAATATCTCCACCAGCAACTCCTCCAAGATGGAAAGTTCTCATTGTCAACTGAGTACCAGGTTCACCAATAGATTGAGCAGCTACTATTCCAACGGCTGTTCCAATTTTTACCACTTGATTATTACCAAGATCAAAACCATAACATTTTTGACAAACACCTTTTGATAAATGACATTTTAAAACTGAACGAACATGAATTTGTTCTAAATCTGCTTCCGCAATTTCACGAGCCAAAGCTTCATTAATAATTTCACCAGCTTTAACAATAATTTTATTTCCTTTTTTTACATCAGAAATTACATATCTACCTACTACTCTATCTGCTAAAGTTTCACCCATTTCTTCAGATTGAGCTTTAGTAAAAATTTCACCTTCAGTATCTCCACAATCTTCTTCATTAACCACAACATCTTGAGCTACATCAACTAAACGACGAGTTAAATAACCAGCGCTAGCAGTACGCAAAGCAGTATCTGACAAACCTTTACGAGTACCATGAGATGAAATAAAAAATTCTAGCACATCAAAACCTTCTTTAAAGTTTCCTTTTACTGGCAATTCCATAATTTCTCCAGATGGTGAAGCAACCAAACCTTTCATACCAATAACCTGACCTAACTGTCCCCAAGAACCACGAGCGCCAGAATCAATCATGGCAAAAACTGAACCGTCATGATCAAGAGCTTGTTTATTATAAGAAACAACTTTATCTTTGATATTTGTCCAAATTTCCAAAACTTTGGCATGACGCTCACTATCAGTTAAAAGACCTTCTTCATATTGTTCTTGTACTTGCATAACTAATTCATCACCTTCTTTGAGTAATCCTTCTTTTTCTTTGATATTACCAAAATTAGCCATTCCTAAAGAATAACCAGATTTTGTAACATATTTGAAACCAAGATTTTTGATCTTATCTAAAATTCTAGCAGTTTCTTCTTGACCATAAAATTCCAAAAGAAATTGAATGATTTTACCTAAATGTTTTTTGGTAATAGTTTCATTATAAAAAGGAAGTTTTTCTGGTAATATTTGATTGAAGAAAATACGACCAATAGAAGTTTCTATAATTTGATTTGTACCTTCAGGAAATTTAGCCATTTCTTCAGCTCCTAATCTAACTTTAATTCTTTCTTTTAAAGAAATTCTTCTAACTTGATAAGCAAACTTAGCTTCATTAACATTAGAAAAAAACTTCTTAACTTCAGTATTATCAGTCTCAGCATATTTAGTTAAATAATAACAACCAAGTGCAATATCTTGTTGTGGAGTTGTGACTGGAGAACCAGTGGCTGGCTTCAAAATATTTTTTTCTGCTGCCATAAGATTTTCTGCTTCCCAACGAGCCTCTTCAGTAAGAGGTAAATGCACAGCCATTTGATCACCATCAAAGTCAGCATTAAAAGCTGGACAAACCAAAGGATGAAGACGAATTGCTTTTCCTTCTACTAAATGAGGACGAAAAGCTTGAATACCTAAACGATGTAAGGTTGGAGCACGATTAAGTAATACTCTTCTAGTACCTATCAATTCTTCTAAAATATCCCAAACTTCTGGAGCATTACTTTCAATAAAACGAGAAGCGCTACGAACATTATGAGCTAATTCTCGTTTAATAATTTCAGCCATTACAAATGGTTTGAAAAGTTCCAAAGCCATTCTTTTTGGAATACCACATTCATCCATATTCAATTTTGGTCCTACTACAATAACCGAACGACCAGAATAATCTACGCGCTTTCCTAATAAATTTTGACGAAAACGACCTTGTTTACCTTTAAGAATATCTGCTAAAGAACGCAATTGACGTTTTTGACCAGTAGAAGCTGTTACAGTTTTTGAAGCTCGAGCATTATTATCTATCAAAGCATCTACTGCTTCTTGTAACATTCTTTTTTCATTACGACAAATAACTTCTGGAGCATTCAAATCTAATAAACGACGCAAACGATTATTACGATTGATTACTCGACGATATAAATCATTTAAATCAGAAGTGGCAAATCGACCACCATCAAGAGCTACCATAGGACGAAGATCTGGTGGAATAACTGGAATAGTAGTAAGAATCATCCATTTTGGACGAATGCCATTTTGATGTAAACTTTTTAAAAGTTTCACTCGTCTAACTAAACGATCTCGTTTAGCTCCTTTAGTTTTTTCAATTTGACTTTCTAAATTCTTAATCGTTTCTCCTAAATTTAATTTTTCTAAAAGTTTACGAATACCACTAGCCCCAATTTCTGCTTCAAATAAATGTCCAAAACGTAAAGCTAATTCTTGATAATGATTTTCTGAAATAATTTTCAACATTTGAATATCCTTCAAATCAGCTTCAGCTTGTTCAAAATCTTCTTCTAAAGAAGCAATTTTACGATCTCGTTCTTTGGATAATTCTGTCAAAACTTCAGCTCCTTGTTTTTTATCATTAGCATCTTTTACCTGTCTTTCAAATTCATTTTCAATTTGTTTTTTCTTAGATTTATATTCTTGTTTTATTAAATCATGAGTTTGTTTCTTTTGTTCTTCATCTACTTTACTAATAATAAAAGAAGCAAAATAAATTACTTTTTCTAAAGCTTGAATAGATAAATCTAAAACTAAACCAATTTTGGATGGAATTGAACGCAAAAACCAAATATGTGAAACTGGAGTTGCAAGTTCAATATGTCCCATTCTTTGACGACGAACCATAGCTCGAGTAACCTCTACTCCACATTTATCACAAATAATTCCTTTATAGCGAACTTTTTTGTATTTTCCACAATAACATTCCCAATCCTTAGTTGGTCCAAAAATTTCTTCTGCAAATAAACCACCTTTTTCTGGTTTTTGTGTACGATAATTGATTGTTTCTGGTTTTACTACTTCACCATAAGACCATTCACGAATAACTTCTGGAGAAGCAAGGCGCAAACGTAGAGCAGAAAAATTACTTAATTGATTATTTTCTTGTGTCATATATTTTAATTATCAATTGATTGAAGTGATTAATAAGTTATTCGCTTTTTTCTTCTGAAGTATTATCTTTATCATTATTTTTTTCATGTTTATCATTTCCTTCTGATTCATCCATAAAATTTTCTGCTAAAGCAGAATATTCTCCATCATCTTCTTTTTTTAATAATTCTACATCTAGAGCTAGACCTTTTAATTCTCTTACCAAAACATTAAAAGATTCTGGTAAGTTAACTCTAGTAATTTTTTCTCCTTTAATAATTGCTTCATAAGCTTTTGATCTACCTGGAACATCGTCTGATTTAATAGTCAACATTTCTTGTAAAGTATGTGCTGCTCCATAAGCTTCAAGAGCCCAAACTTCCATTTCTCCAAATCTTTGTCCACCAAATTGTGCTTTTCCACCGAGAGGTTGTTGAGTGATCAAACTGTATGGACCAATAGAGCGTTGATGTAATTTATCTTCCACCATATGATTCAATTTCAACATATAGTTGTAACCAACAGTAGTTGTGTGGTCAAAAGGTTCGCCAGTACGACCATCATAAAGTTGTAATTGACCATCAGCTGGAAAACCAGCTTTTTTCAATTCTTCCACAATTTGTTCCTCAGTAACACCATTCAAAGTTGGAGTAGCTGAACGATAACCCAAAGCATTAGCAGCTAAACCCAAATGAGTTTCCAAAAGTTGACCTAAGTTCATACGAGAAACAACTCCCAATGGAGAAAGAATAATATCAACTGGTGTACCATCTTCAAGAAAAGGCATATCTTCAACTGGAACAACTTTGGAAATAACACCTTTATTACCATGGCGTCCAGCCATCTTGTCACCAACTTGAATTTTTCGCATATCAGCCACTGTCACTTGAACTTGTTTAGTAACACCTGGTTGTAAACGATCACCTTCAGCGGCTGAAAAAACTTTAACATCAATTACTTTTCCATGTTCTCCATGTTCTAGATAAAGTGAAGAATCACGAACATCTCGAGCTTTTTCACCAAAAATAGCTCGAAGCAATCTCTCTTCTGGAGAAAGTTCTGTTTCACCTTTGGGAGTAATTTTACCTACTAAAATATCGCCTGATACCACTTCTGCACCAATACGAACTATACCTTCAGAATCAAGATTTTTTAATTTTTCTTCACTAACATTAGGAATATCAGAAGTTACAACTTCTGGTCCAAGTTTGGTATCACGCACATCAGTCACATAATCTTCAATGTGCACAGAAGTGTAATGATCTTTTTGCACTAAGCGTTCTGAAATAATTACTGCATCTTCATAATTAAAACCATCCCAAACCATATAAGCTACTAAAACATTTTGACCAAGAGCTAATTCACCTTGATCAATAGAAGGTCCATCAGTCAAAGCTTGACCTTTTTTAATTTTTTCACCCAAAGTAACCAATGGTCTTTGATTGATACAACTAGAAGCATTGGAACGGATAAATTTATTTAAACGATAAGTAGTAACTTCACCTTTTTTATTTTTTACTTCAATTTTATTTCCATCAACATAAGAAACTTCACCATCTTCTTCAGCCAAAAATACATAACCACTATTTTCTGCAACTACTTTTTCAATACCTGTTCCTACCAAAGGAGCATCTGGTTTAATACAAGGAACTGATTGTCTTTGCATGTTTGAACCCATAAGCGCGCGAGTAGCATCATCATGCTCTAAAAAAGGAATAAGTGAAGTAGCAATACTTAAAATTTGATTAGAAGCTACATCCATATAATCTATTCTGCCACTTTCTACAATTCCTGGTTCACCTTTTATACGAGCTGGCACTCTTTCTTCTACAATAAATCCATTTTCATCTACTTTGGTAGTAGCACTAACTGTAACTGATCTCTCTTCTTGAAAAGAATTAAGATAAACTATTTCATTAGTCACTCTAGATTTTATAGAAACTTTTTCTAAACCTTTTTTACTTGCTAATTTTTTAGCAATTTCTTTGGTAATTTTTTCACCTTCTTTGACAATACCTTTAATTCCTTCACGAGCAATTTCACCTTCAGTAAAACGAGCTTCATTAGGAACTTCATGTATTACTCTGCGATAAGGAGTTTCCAAAAATCCAAAAGAATTTACTTTGGCAAAACTAGCCATATGTCCAACTAATCCAATGTTTGGACCTTCTGGAGTGGCAATCGGACAAATACGACCATAATGAGTAGTATGAACATCACGAACTTCAAACCCAGCACGATCACGAGACAAACCACCCGGTCCAAGAGCACTAATACGACGCTTATGTTCCAATTCAGCCAAAGGATTTACTTGATCCATGAATTGAGAAAGTTGAGAACTCATAAAAAATTCATGAACAGCTCCAATCACTGGACGAGCATTGATCAATTTATTTGGAGTAATACTATCTAACTCATGAGTACTCATACGATCTTTAATAATTCTCTCCATACGAGCCAAACCAATACGAAAACGATTTTGTACCAATTCTCCAACAGCACGAATACGACGATTGCCTAAATGATCAATATCATCTGGTTCTTCTTGAGCAACATTTAAACGAACAACCTCTTTTAAAACTAATAATAATTTTTCTGGAGCTAATACACGATTTTCTTTTACTTCATAATCTTCTCGATTTAAACCAAGATCAAATTTAATATTAAATTTATAAACACCAACATGTCCTAAATCATAACGATCAAAATTAAAAAACATAGAATGAATTAAACTCTTGGCATTATCAGCTGTTGCCAAATCACCTGGTCGAATACGGCGATAAACTTCAATCAAACCTTCATCTTGATTGGTAGCAATATCTTTCTTAATAGTATTTTCAATATAATCAATATTTGGATGAATATTTACTTCTTTGAACAATTCTTTAATTTCTTCATCAGTACTAAAACCAAAAGCCCGTAATAATGAAGTAGCAGCTACTTTTCTCTTACGATCAACTTTAATCCACAAAACATTATTTTGATCTGTTTCAATTTCTATCCAAGCTCCTCGATTAGGAATAATTTTAGCACCATAAAAACGACGACCACGAATATTTTCAGCTGTAAAGAAAGCTCCGGAACTACGAATCAATTGAGAAACCACACAACGCTCAATACCATTGACTACAAAAGTACCGCGTTTAGTCATCACAGGAATATCTCCTAAATAAATTTCTTGTTTTTCAGATTTACCAGTTCTTTTGTTTAGTAATTTAGCATTCACTCGCAATGGAGCTTCATAAGTAATATTTTTCTCACGACAAGTTACTTCATCAAACTTTGGTTCATCAATATAATAATCCTCAAAATACAATTCTAAATCACGACCAGTAAAATCTGTAATTGGTGATAACTCATCAAATAATTCTTTAATACCCTCTTTGAAAAACCAGTCATAAGAATTTTTTTGTACCTCTAATAAATCCGGTAAAGGCATAGCATCACGCAACTTAGTGAAGAACTTGCGCTCTTTCTCTTTGGTTGCTTGTCTCTTGTATATTGGCATAGAATTAAAATTATTTTAAAATTAATTTACAATTATCAATCTCCAATTAAAATTTATTAAAGATTAATAATTATAAATTGAATAACTAAAACAAAAAAATCCACCCTCAAATTATGAGGTGGTAAATTAATTTTAATTTTTTGAAGAAAAAATATATAACATGGGGGTCTTATAGCACATAACCCTTTATATCCTATAAAAGGAATATCAGAGATAAGGCGTACCTAGGTAAAATTTACCCGGCTCTATGTTAATTGAGCCCTCTAGTTCAGACACATTGAGATTCAGTTCCTTTTTCTTCACCAAAATAGGCGAAAAAATAGGAAAAACAAAGCGCGTTAATAATACATTCTTTTTTAAGATTTGTCAAACTTAGATAGTGGACAAGTTTGATTGTCAAATATAATAATTTTAAGCTAATTTTAGCTAAAAAAATTAAATAAAATAAAAAACAAAAGTTAGTTATCCACAAGAATAATAAAAAAATATAATTAATTAATAAATTTCTATTGACAAAAAAAGAAATTATGATAAAATACATTATTCTTTAAACGGGTGTTTAAAGAGTTTTGTACTTTTTTTCTTGGAGGAAAAAAATGAAAAAGTTTGTCTTGATTCTTTTTTTAGTCTTTGTTGGTTTCTCAATTGCTTTTCTTATTGGACTATCAATTGTCAAACCGCAAGTTGGTTATGAAGTGGTTCTGATAGACAGACCACTATTCTTTGGAAAAGGAGGAATTCAACCAGAACCAGTTAAAACTGGCACAAAAGTGACATGGAGAACAACGGAACAAATCCATGTGCATATGAGTCCGTACTTTTCTTATATTACCTTAGAGGACATTTTGTCAAAAGATGGTCTTTTGTTACACACTAACATTTATGTCAATCTAAAAATTAAAGATTCGGTTAGAATGATCTCTAAATTTGGAAAAGATGGGTATGATTGGTTTGAAGAAGATTTTAAACCCAAAGTAATCGTCCCTTTAGTTCATAATGCCATAAGTAGGTTCAATGCAATGGAAATAAGAGATCATCTTAAAATTATTAGTGATGAGATTAAGAACGAATTGACCTCTTATGTGAAAAAAAATGAACTACCAATAGAACTGGTTTACTTCTATATTCACAGTATAATACTGCCAAGAGAATTAGAAAACCAGTTAATTGAAACGAGAATTCAACAAGCAAAGTTAATAACCGAACAAGAACGACAAAAAGTTGAGGAGCAACGACTAAAAACAGAAAAAAAACGAGCTGAAGCTGACATTGCATATCGCGATGCAATGCATTTAACAAACAAAGATTTTGCTATTTTAAAACAGATTGATGTGTTGCAAAATCTTTGTCGCTTGAATAACAAATGTACTTTCTTGATAGGAAGAAATGATATTTTTCCTATCAGACACTCCGACGAAGAAGACTAATTACATTAGCTCTTTCAAAACCACGAAAATCATCGTGAGTATCACAAAGCCCCAGATCTTAATAACATAAGACGACGGGGCAATTCCAAAAAATCATCTTTATATAAAGGTGATTTTTTGTTTTTCTTTTTTGTTTTTATAATTCTGTTTTACTGGATTCCTGTTTTGCGCTTTCGCTATAGCTTTAGCGAAGGCGGAGGGGTGTTGGTCGGTCTCGCCGAAGGTGTAAGGTGTTGGCAAACATAATTGTCATTCCCGTCCCCGCCTACGCGAGGATAAACTCCGGCGGGAATCTATTTAAGATGAAGAAGTATTATTTAATATCAAATTGCCAACACCCCTCTTAATCTCCCCTCAAGGGGAGAATTTATTTGTCATTCTTGTGACTGTGTGTTATTGTAGCTTTAACGAAGGCGGAACCTGTCTCGCTGAAGAGAAGAATTTATTCAGCTTTTTTCTTTATTTGTCTTTTATTTGGTATCCAGAATCCAAATTCACTACCTTTACCTAAGCCTTGACTATGTGCCCAGACATGGCCTTCATGGGCTTCTATGAATTTATTACAGA
>Ga0255346_1000618_pt1 | contig 56864 bp, 42 predicted proteins | sample wastewater_treat_FD_194410 | JGI IMG/M metagenome (GOLD analysis project Ga0255346, IMG submission 194410) | Wastewater microbial communities from Lulu Island WWTP, Vancouver, Canada - plant22 | ecosystem: Engineered > WWTP > Wastewater > Unclassified | place: Canada: Vancouver, British Columbia...
GCGCCGATGCCCCAGCTCCCTTTTGTGTATATTTCGCCCGTGATCGCCAGATCTACATAATCATTTATGGCCCAATAATAACCTCCGTTTTGCAGATAAAAGCCACGACTCATTTCATCTCCATAACCGGGCATGATGATTCCTGAAGAATAGGTTTGGGTAAACGGGAAAAATGCAAAGGGAAGAACAACCGGAAAAAGCGGCACATCTGCCACCACCAGCCATGCAGGGCCGGTCACAACATCTTTTCCGGGTCGGATTTTTGCTTTCGATAAATTCAGATAAAAATGCGGATGATCATGCAAGTCGCAAGTAGTATATTTAGCGTTGCGCATATAAAATGAATTGTCGGAATTCATTTTTGCATCCTTTGCCACGATGTATCCTTCGCCCTGCTGTGTTACAACTTGGTTGATAAATGCCTTTCGGGTTTGGAAGTTGTAACGAACTTTCTTCATTTCGTACTGCGTCCCGTTATCATCGAAAACGGGATATCCAAATTCTTTACCCACGGAATCGAGACCGTAGGTGGATGAAATGGTATTGCTATCGAGATCGGCAGTAATAAACTCGCCTTTTATCCCAATTTTCCCATATTTCACTTCGGCTTCTCCGTACAAAAACCCAAGATTGTCTTTGGTGAATATCATCGAATCTTGGGCGGTGTAATATACGGGGGCTTCGAGTGTTTCCGTTTTTTGATTGAGACTATCGATTTTTAGTGAGTCATTTGGAGCTGCACTCCGGAGGTTGGTTGGCGGTAAAGTATCATTGCTCAGCGTTCTTGTTTGAGAAAAAGAAAGTTGAGAAAGAAGCAAAAAGAATATGGTAAGTATGCCGATCTCCGAGTATCTCATCAAAAACTGCTGATAGCGTATGGTTTCGAAGCACAAAGCTAATCATTAATGCGATAATCTGCCTCACATTTTATCAAAAAGAAACTTAACTGAATTCCAACAGCATATTTTTAAGACGATCGAAATCGTTGGGCAAAAAAATCGATTGCTTTGGCTGACGCATGAATTCCGACAACCTTTCGGGAATTTCTATGGTTTTTCCGATGCAGCTTTCCACCACTTCCTTAAATTTTGCGGGATGTGCCGTAGCGAGAAAAATTCCTTTTTCGTCGTCATTTTTTCTTTCCTTCAATGCTTTGTAGGCACAAGCTCCATGCGGATCGAGCAGATATCCTGTTTGCTCGTATGTTTCGCGAATGGTTTTTCGGATTTCGTCGTCGTTGTACGTGTTCCCTGAGATATCGTTTGCGATCGATGCATGTTCAGCGTGATACAAATCGAGAATTCGGTCGAAATTGCTGGGAGCGCCCACGTCCATAGCGTTGGCAATGGTCTGAACGGAGGGTTTCGGCTGATACAGACCTGTTTCGAGATAGCGAAAAAACACATCGTTGCGGTTATTGGCTGCCACGAAGCGGTTCACGGGTAAGCCCATTCGCTTTGCGAACAATCCTGCCGTAAGATTTCCCAAATTTCCGCTGGGTACGGAAATTACCACATTGTCGGCACTGTTTTGAGCCGCCAGTTGGGCAAAGGCATGGAAGTAGTAGAACGATTGGGGCAGAAAACGTGCTACGTTGATGGAATTTGCCGATGTCAGATTTAGTTTTCGGTTCAGTTCATCGTCCATAAATGCCGCTTTCACCAATGCCTGGCAATCGTCGAACGTGCCGTCGATTTCCAAAGCTACGATATTCTGTCCGAGTGTAGTGAATTGTGCTTCCTGAATATCACTCACTTTTCCCGAAGGATAAAGAACAAATACCTGAATGCCTTCTACGCCCAGAAAACCGTTTGCCACGGCACTTCCCGTGTCGCCCGAGGTTGCCACCAGCACTTTCACGTCGCTTTGTCCCTGTTCCTTTACGAAATAGGACAGCATGCGTGCCATAAACCGAGCGCCGACATCTTTGAAGGCAAAAGTAGGGCCGTGAAACAATTCGAGAACATACACATCTTCCTCAACCTTATGCAGCGGAATTTCGAAATTGAGCGTGTCAGCAACGATTGCGTCCAGTTTTTCTTTCGGAATATCCTCCCCAAAGAACGCCTGAGCCACTGTTTGTGCTATTTCTGTCAGGCTTTTCTCTCCAATATGATCAAAAAAATCTTTCGGTAACCGGTTTATTTTCTCCGGCATGTAAAGTCCCTTATCCGGTGCCAACCCTTTCACCACTGCTTCGCGAAGGGTAGCTTCCGGAGCTTTATGATTTGTGCTGTAATATTTCATTTCTTTACTTCTTATTTCTCACTTCTCATTTCTTTACTTCTCACTTCTTCATTTCTCATTTTCTATCCCAATCAGTGTTTTCATAAACTCGTCACCGTGCAGCAAGCCGAAACCGCCATTTTGTGCCGAAAATTCGTCATACTGCTCCACCGAATCGGGTTCGATGCCCTTATGGTAAATCACGAAGGGAATTGCCGCTCTCGTGTGTGTACGGATGGCACATGGAGTAGGGTGATCGGGTAGTACGGCAATTGCAACGGGCTCGTCCCATTTTTCGGTCTCTTCGTAAATCGTTTTCAGTACCCGATGATCGAGATATTCGATGGTTTTTATCTTGAGAGGAACATCCCCTTCGTGGCCGGCTTCGTCGCTCGCTTCGATATGAAGATACACGAAATCTTTCTTTTTCAGTTCATCCAAAGCTGCTTGCGCTTTGCCTTCGTAGTTGGTATTGTACAGTCCCGTGGCACCTTCTACCATAATCACCTCCAGTCCTGCATATACGCCTATGCCGCGAATCAGATCTACCGCCGAAATCACCGATCCGCTACGGATAGGAAACATCTCGCTCAGCGGCTGCATCTGCGGTCGATATCCCGGCGACCACGGCCAAATGCTGTTTGCGGGATCTTTGCCTTCGGCAATACGTTTTTTGTTGATGGGATGATCGGCCAAAATCTCCTGCGAAGCCAGTATCAGTCGATTGAGAGCTTCGGCAGTGGGCTTCGAAGCCTCGTCTGTCGGTTTTATCAAAGCCGGACGAAACGGTTTCTCGGGAATGTCGTGAGGCGGTGTGCAATCGATGTGTTTATTGCCGCCTTTCATCTTCAGTAGATGACGATAGGAAACGCCCGGAAAGAAGGTGAAGGTTTCGTTGCCCAATTTTTCGTTCAGAAAAGCGATGAGTTCTGCCGCTTCTTCCGATGAAATATGGCCTGCCGAATGATTTTTCAATAAATCGCCTTCGATGCAAACCAAGTTGCATCGCATGGCCATTTCTCCGGGCAGAATGTCCACGCCCATACTTGCCGCTTCCAATACGCCGCGACCTTCGTAAACTTTCGGGACGTCGTATCCCATCACCGACAGATTGGCAATCTCGCTTCCGGGAGCAAATCCTTCGGGAACGGTGTCGAGCATGCCGCTGCGACCTTTCTTCGCCAACAAATCCATCGTTGGCGTGTGTGCCACCTGCAGCGGTGTTTTGTTTCCCAATTGGGCTATTGGTTCGTCGGCCATGCCGTCACCCAGAACAATAATGTATTTCATCTTTTCCTGTATTTTAGTTGTATTGCTGCGATTTATTTTTCTGCTGTCCTCCAATCATCGAATGTTTGCAATGGAAATGATGTCGGCAAAGACGCCTGCCGCCGTCACGCTGGCACCGGCCCCGTATCCTTTGATTACCATCGGATATTCGTTGTAGCGTTCGGTCGTGATCATGATAATGTTGTTGCTCCCTTCCAAATCGTAGAACGGATGCCCCTTTTCTATCTCGCGCAGGCCGACTTCGCATTCTCCTCGCTCGTAGGTTGCCACGAAACGGAGTTTCTTGTCTTCTTTGGCCAGCTCCTTGCGTCGTGCTTCGAAATATTCGTCCATTTCGGAGATTGTATTCCAAAATTCTTCCAGTGTCCCTTCGAAATATTTTTGGTCGATAAACAGGTGTTTCTTCACGTCCGACTGTTCCACTCTGGCTCCCGCTTCGCGCGAGAGAATGATTAGCTTCCGAATCACATCCAGTCCGCTCAGATCGATGCGCGGATCGGGTTCGGCATATTGGGCTTCTACCGCCATGCGAATGGCTTTGCTGAAAGGAATACTTTCGCTCAACGTATTGAAAATGAAATTCAGTGTGCCGGAGAGTACGGCTTCGAGTTTCAAGATATTGTCGCCGGAATTCACCAGCGAGTTCATCGTGTTGATGATCGGAAGTCCTGCTCCCACATTGGTTTCGAACAGAAACTTCACGCCGGTTTTGCGTGCGGTTTCTTTCAATTTGTGATAATTGTCGTACGACGATGAGGCGGCTATTTTGTTGGCCGTCACCACCGAAATGTTTTTCGACATCAATTCCTCGTAAAGCGAAGCGATATCGGCACTTGCAGTGCAGTCCACAAATACGGCGTTGAAAATGTTCATTTTCAGAATCTCATCGCGAATGAGTTTGGGAGAGCTTTTTACGCCGTTCGTCATCAGGTTGTCCATATAGTTTTCGAGCGATATTCCTTCTCTCGAAAAAAGTGCTTTGCGGCCGTTGGCAATTCCCACGATGTTGATGCGCAGTTTGTTTCTATCTTTCAGAATTTGCTGTTGCTGCCTGATTTGGTCCAGCAGTTTGCTTCCCACCGTACCGGTTCCGACTACGAAAAGGTTCAACTCCTGGTAGAGCGAAAGGAAAAACGAATCGTGGATGACGTTGAGCGATTTTCGTAAATCGTTTTTCGAAATCACGCACGAAATGTTGGTTTCGCCCGCTCCCTGTGCCAGCGCCACGATGTTGATGCCGCTGCGTCCCAGTGTTTCGAAAAACTTGCCCGCTATGCCCGGCACGTGTTTCATGTTTTGTCCTACGATGGCAATGGTGGCCAAATCATATTCAACCTGAATTTCGTTGATGCTGCCCATTGCTATTTCGTGAGCAAACTCATGGTTGAGCACTTTTTGCGAAAGAGCCGCATCAACGGAACGGACACCTATCGATGTGCTGCTTTCCGACGAGGCTTGCGACACCAGAAACACACTGATGCCTACATTGGCCAGCGCCGTGAAGATGCGTTTGTTGACGCCGATCACGCCTACCATTCCCAAGCCGGTGATGGTGATGAGTGCCGTATCGTTGATGGACGAAATTCCTTTGATGATTTTCCCGTTCGGCGTGGGCTCGATGTGCCGAATTAGAGTGCCTTCAGAGGCGGGATTTAGCGTATTTTTTACGTAAATGGGGATGTTTTTGTGATACACCGGGAAAATTGTCGGCGGATAAATCACTTTTGCCCCGAAGTTCGAAAGCTCGATGGCTTCGGTGAACGAAAGTTCCTCGATCACATAAGCCGAATTGATGATTTTGGGATCGGCCGTCATAAAACCGTTCACATCGGTCCATATCTCGAGCATCGAAGCATCCATCGCGGCAGCTATAATGGCCGCCGTGTAGTCCGATCCGCCTCGTCCCAGATTGGTGATGTCGCCGTTGTCCTTGCTCGACGATATAAAGCCCGGCACAACTGCCACCTTGTCGAATGGATCTTTCGAAAATGTTTTTCGAATCAGTTCGTTCGACAAATCCAAATCGGGCATGTGCCGCGCAAACTGTTTTGTGGTTTTGATAAATTGGGTAGCGTCGTAGAGTTTGGCGCCGTCTATCACTTTGCCGATGATAATCGACGAAAGTCGTTCGCCATAGCTTACTATTTTGTCCGAAGTTTTTTGCGACAGATCGCCAATCAGAAATACCCCGCGCAAAATGTTTCTCAATTCATCGAAGAGAACTTGAGTTTTCTGGCGAACTTCCTCTTTGTCGGGTGGCGAAACGATCATTGCTTCGATCAGCTCCTCGTGTCGGAGTATGATTTCCTCGAGCATTGGTTTGTATCCGGCATTGCCTTTCACGGCAAAATCGGCAGAAAGAAGCAGTCGGTCGGTAACGCCGCCGAGTGCCGATACTACAACGATCACGGGTGCTTCTTCGGCTTCAACGATCTGTTTTACCGATTTGATCGATTCGGGAGAACCGACGGACGAACCGCCAAATTTCATTACTTTCATCTTGGATATCGATATTTCGTTCGCTACGGAGCGAACGGTGATTGGTTTGTTTGGAAATGTTTTTGATTGTAAGAATCGAAGGTGATTCTTGGGAATGAGACGTTGTGAATTGCCCTTGTTGTTTGGAAAAAAGAAGATCAGATAACCCCGCAAGGGGTCATCATTGAGGTAGTGTATTGGGTGTATGCGAAATGCAATGATTGCATCATAGAATGATTTTGATGCAAAGATAGCTGAATTATGGGAAAAATGAAATAAAAATCGAAAAAAAGATGTAATTTGATCAATGAAGCCCCGTTTTCAATGATTCCTTTGACAGAATCGTGCAATATCCGAACAGCATGGCAACCTCCAAAAGATTTCTTGCGAAATGGTGAGTGCCGCCAAAGTCCCCACGTCATTTGAAAACCAAAAAAAATATGTACTTTTGCGAAAATCAATCTGTTTCCTGTCGGAATGAAAATCGACCGAACTCATTTTTTCAGTATTGCTTGTCCTTTATTTTTGTCTCTTGTACTATTTTCATCATGTGGTCACGGGAAAAGCAAACATCCGCTCAACGATTTCGAAACCATTCGCCGGAAGGATACGCTTACCGTGCTTACGCTCAATACCTCCACATCCTATTTTATCTATCGCGATCAACCGATGGGCTACCATTACGACATGATTCGCGATTTTTGCGACAAACACGATCTGGAACTGAACATCGTGCTTGCGCAAAATTCCGCTTCGCTGGTAGAAATGCTTTTGCAGGGCGCAGGAGACGTGATTGCCTACAATGTGCCGGTGGAAAACCGACTCAAGGATTCGCTTATCTATTGCGGATTGACCCACATATCGCATCAGGTTTTGGTGCAACGAGCCAACAGGGGCGACACGCTGCTCACCGACGTCACACAGCTGGTGGGTAAAGATGTAACCGTCATTTCCCGAACCAAGTATTACGACCGCGTTGTCAATCTCAACGAAGAGTTGGGCGGCGGGATCAACATCGTGGCCGTCGATAAGGATACGGTGGTGGTGGAGGATTTGATCCGGATGGTTTCGAACGGCGAAATTGCATATACCGTTGCCGACGATTATCTGGCACGATTAAACAAAACATACTTTTCCAATATCGATATATCGCTTCCGGTGAGTTTCGATCAGCGGTCGTCGTGGGCCGTGCGCAAAGATAGTCCCGTTTTGGCCGACTCGCTCGACGCCTGGTTTGCCCGCGCAAATGCCGAACCCTCATACCGCCGAATTACGAAGCGCTACTTCGAAGAATCCAAGAATTTTGCGATGGCCGGCGATTTGGCAGTTACAGCTTTTTTCAAACCCGGGCAACTGTCGCCTTACGACGATTACTTTAAAAAATATGGAGCCGAATACGGTATCGATTGGCGTCTGCTTGCCTCGGTGGCTTATCAGGAATCGACGTTTGTAAACGGCAACGAATCGTGGGCCGGCGCTGCCGGAATCATGGGACTGATGCCTTCTACGGCGGCGAGTTTGGGCGTGAGTCGGCAAGATATTTTCGATCCCGAACTCAATATCAAGGCTGCCACCTTTTATTTGAAAAGGCTTATTCAGGCATTTTCGTCCGTCGAAAACCCCGATGAGCGCATCAAGCTGGCACTTGCCGCCTACAACGGCGGAATCGGTCATGTGTACGACGGTCAGGCGCTTGCCCAAAAATACGGTTCCGATCCGCAAGTGTGGGACGATAACGTGGAGAAATATTTGAGTCTGAAACGTTTTGAGAAATATTACAAAGATCCGGTGTGCAATTCGGGCTATTTTCGCAGCGACGAAACTCTCCGGTATGTGGACGAGGTGATGCGGCGCTGGGAACTATATCGACAAAAGGTGAAGTAGATATTCTGTCTGCAAGGGGAAGCAGACACGCGAAGTGAAATCGTTGTGTGCTTGGCGAGTCTGCCGATGTGTTTTCCGTCAATTTAGCGCACTCTCACGAGCAGCGACCAAAGCCTCGAACAAAACGAGGAGACAATGCGCGGGGCATCGTCTCCTCTCCATTGCGATTCGTCGTCGAATGGTCGATATTCTGTTGTTCAACGCTTGTCCGAAATCCCGAATTCCATCCACTGCGTTTGCGGAAATTCGAGTTTTACCACCTTTTTGGCTTCGCTGTATTTTTGGGTCAGCTCTTCCATCTTGGCGGTCAACGCGTCGGTTTTCGACTTCAGGTCGGCTTTCAGTTTTTCCTGCTCGTCGTTAAGTTTTTTCGCTTCGGCGCGAATGCTTTCCATTTCGGTTACGAAAGCGGAATCGATGCCGCGTTTCGATATTTTTTCTGCGTTGGCATTCAATGCCGTTACCATCACTTGTGCCTGAGAAATCATCTCGGCAAAACTCAATTTTGATTTTGACATAGATTATAAATTTTAGTGAATAAAATAATTGAGGACAACGAAAACGTAATTTTCGATGCTGTCCTTTTATCTGCACTCAAATACAAAGTTTTTCTGTCTCGCGAAACATTTGATGCACCTGTAGGAAACCTTCCTACAGATGCAACATTGTTTCCTATACCTGTAGGAACTCTTCCTACACCTCGATAATTGTGTCCTACACTTGTAGGAAACTTCCCTACATGTGGAAAATGATCTCCTACATCTGTAGGATGAGTCCCTACACCTCGAAAATTGTTTCCTACATCTGTAGGGTCTTTTCCTCGAGGTGAGAGATCGGATGAAAGCACTTGATGGGGCTGCGTCAGCAAAACGGTTTATCCTTTCAGAAATCCGTATTCATATACTTTTGGCTCGATTTTTTTAGAGAGCAGTCTGAGTTTTTCTCTTAAATTGCCAATCAGGTTCATATAGGTTTCATCCGAACTTTTGTTGTTCATTTTTCCGGTGTCGTTTCTGCCTTGAAAGTGCTCTTTTATATCGTAAAGGGACGCATTGACATTGCAGTTCGGCTGCCGGTGGTAATATTTCCAAAGTTCGCGTCCGGCATCAAATACGGCAGTTGCCTCCTCCGAAAATTTTATAGGTGCTCGGTTATAAGATTCTTCCTGTTCAAACAAAATAGGTAACGTATAAAAAGATTTTTGGGGCAGTTTCGGCTTTCCTTTTATAAAATCCGACATAAAATGACTTTCAAATTTCTCCCTTGCGTTTACTTCCACTTCGGTGAACGGAATCCAATGATTTGTACCCTCTTTGGAGGTAATTCTGTTTTGTGAATGGAAAAGCGTGAATGCCAGGCAATCGTTTTGAAATTCGGTATCGGTTTCCCACCCATCATTGGGATAAAGAAATTGATCGCGATCATTCAGCCAAGTTGGTTCAATACAATGTCGTACTGAAAAATAAATACCCGAAATTAGAAGGTTTGATTTGTCAATATTAAATTTCCCGTCACCTCCTAAAACAGTCGTTTCAAAATTTGTAATACGTATTCTATTTTGATGCTGAAAATCATTACTATTATAAATTAATTTTGCTATCGGATCATATTTGTATTTGTAAGAAATAAGCCATTTATTGAGAAATTTTGCATTATTATAATTTGAAAACCACTTGGTTTTAATCATGTTTTTATCTTCATCATAAACATCAGCAAGAATTGAATGGAAGATTTCTTTTTTACTTGTATCATAAAATTGAAAACCGATCGGGAATTTCCCTTTTACATTATCAAATGTATATGCAGGAACTATGAAAAGCTTTTCAAGTTTGGCCTGAAATGTTAATCTCATAGTTTCAAAATCAGGTGCATTAAGCAATTTTAATTTTGAAAATATCCCAATTTTACAGCCATTAATTTCCTTATAAATTCTATATAAAAATTGGATATATAATTCATCCTTTGCTTCTCCAATTTCTTCATTATGAAAATTTGTATTTGCAACACCCAATCCTCTTTTATAAGGAGGATTGATATACACCACCAACTTTTTCCGTTTTTCGGGATCGTTTATAATGGTCTGCAAAGGTAGTGGCACTTTCGAGAAATCGTCGTTAAGGAAGTCAAACTGAAAAACGTGGTCGTGAAGCAGGTTGGCCCCGTTGCTGATACGGTCGTGCATCACTTCCACGTCCTGTTGGTCGAGGGTCGAAGCCCAAATGTTGTATTTGTTGGTAAGTCCGGCAAGCAGGTTACCTGTGCCGGCAGCACAATCCCAAACATAATATTCGTCCTGCCAGTTTTCGCCCAGCATATCGGTAAGGTATTTTTGTGACAATTCCACCCAAATCTGCGGGGTAAAAAAACTCCCTTTGCGTTCGCGAATATCTTGTGGCACGAGCAAGTCGCGGCGTTCCACAATGTAATCCCAATATTCTTCTTTAGGCGGCCGTTCGTATTTGTTCCAAAATTGGGTGTGCGCTTTTTGTCCGTCGTTAAAGTCGGCTTGTTTTCTGCTGAACATACCGGATTCGTCAATTCTCCGGTCCAGTTCGTAGTGGTCATGCCGGAGCAGAACAAAAAGTTTTTCTTTCAGTGTTTCGTTATCGCTCGAAAGCAAATCGGCCAGATAAAAATCGCCATCGATAATTCCGCTTTTTTTTGCCACATCCCAATTAACGGCAATCGTAGGTTTCACTTCCTGCAGCCATTTGTTGTAAATGACCATGAAATTGTTCTTGTCGATTTTTATTTTGGTAAAACCAAAATGTCCGGGAATGAAATTCGATTTGATAAATTTCTTCAGTTCCTTGTCGTCTTTTTCAAAATAAAAAAGAAGCAAATTCTGATCGATAATATTTTTTACTTTTTCGTAGATCAACTGAAATTCCTTGGTACTGTAATCGGAAGGTGTAACATTCCAGTTGAAATCGTTCTGATAAAAAACATCGTGAATTTCGTTATAGGGGATAAAGGCAATTTTTTCGCTGTCGAAAGCACCCAGCATGGGCGGTGGCAAATATTTGTCAAAAGTACGGGCTTTCCCAATGGTAAGAACCAGTTGAACGACAGATTTATAAATATCGGAAGAGTTTTTCTTGGCTTCTGCCCAAAGCAGTGATTCCTGTTCGGTAGCTTCTTTTGAAGCTTTGTGCATCGATACACAAAAATCCACGTTTCCGATAATTTTTGAGCAATCGTACAACCAGAAATAATCTTGAGCTACTTTGTTTTTAAGTTCCTCTTCTCGAATGTTTTGATATTTCATATCATCCGGTTAATAAAATTGGTTGGATGTGTGTGTAGAGCTTCTTTTTCGTTATCGGACGATAAAGATATACATTTTTTTGTTCAGGATAAACTTTTGTCGGTATATTTACCTTTCCCCTTCTTTTGTGTCCAACTGAGGAGTGACAGTTTTCAGAAACAAATCTGCATTAACCGACAGCCACTTTCGGTAGGTAGCTATAATTTAGCGAAAGAAATTGGTTTGCCCCTTACCGGTTGGCATACATTTCGTCGTAGTAGCGCTGATAATCGCCGCTGGTAACGTTGTCCATCCATTCCTGATTGTCGAGATACCAACGAACGGTTTTTTCGATGCCTTCTTCAAACTGTAGCGAAGGCTCCCATCCGAGTTCGTTTTTCAGTTTCGACGAGTCGATGGCATAGCGCAGGTCGTGTCCCGCGCGGTCGGTAACGAAGGTGATGAGGTGATCGGAGGCGCCTTCGGGGCGATTGAGCAACTTGTCCACCGTACGGACGATTACACGGATCAGGTCGATATTTTTCCATTCGTTGAAGCCGCCGATGTTGTAGGTCTCGCCATCCCGGCCGTGATGAAAAATAACATCGATGGCGCGTGCATGATCTTCCACGAAAAGCCAGTCGCGCACGTTTTCGCCCTTGCCATACACGGGCAGCGGTTTGTTGTGACGAATGTTGTTGATAAAAAGCGGTATGAGTTTTTCGGGAAACTGGTAGGGCCCGTAGTTGTTGGAGCAGTTCGAAATAACCACAGGCAGTCCGTAGGTATCGTGATAGGCGCGTACGAAATGGTCGCTGCTTGCCTTCGAAGCCGAGTAAGGGCTGTGAGGATTGTAGCGGGTGTCTTCGGTGAACAGTGTTTCGTCGAAATCCAAAGCGCCATACACTTCGTCGGTGGAGATATGATAAAATCGCTTTCCGGCATAATCGCTTTCCCATGTCATTTTGGCTGCCTGCAGCAGCGACAGGGTACCCATCACGTTGGTGCGGGCAAAGGTGAAGGGATCTTTGATGCTCCGATCGACATGGCTTTCGGCCGCGAGGTGAATGACGCCGTCGATGGCATATTGCTCGAAGAGCGAGAGCATATCGTCGAGTTCGCAGATGTCGCCTTTCACGAAAATGTAATTGGGACGGTCTTCGATGTCTTTCAGGTTGGCCAGATTGCCGGCATAGGTGAGTCTGTCGAGATTGATGATGCGGTAGTCGGGATATTTGTTCACAAACAGCCGAACCACGTGCGAGCCGATGAATCCGGCGCCGCCCGTAACGAGGATATTTCGCGAGAATGATTGTGCCATAATCATAATATATAATGTGATGATTGGATGAATTCGGATAAAAAACTATTTCGACAACGATTGCGCAAACTCCTTGAAAGTGGGATGCTTTTTGTCTTTTTCGGACAAAAGGATGGACTCGGGCGGAATTTGCCAATCGATATTCAACGTCGGGTCGTTCCACAAGATGCCGCCTTCGGCCTGTGGCGCATAATAGTTGTCGCATTTGTATTGAAATACGGCTTCGTCGCTCAACACTACAAATCCGTGGGCAAAGCCGCGCGGGAGGAAAAACTGCAGTTTGTTCTCTTCCGAGAGTTCAACCGCCACATATTGCCCGAAAGTGGAAGAGTGGGGTCTGATATCGACGGCCACGTCGAGCACCCGCCCAAGAACCACCCGCACGAGTTTTGCCTGAGCAAAAGGAGGTTTCTGAAAATGCAGTCCGCGCAGCACGCCGTAGCCCGATCGTGATTCGTTGTCCTGCACAAAGTGTGTGTCGGCGATGTTTTGGCGAAACCACTCTTCGGAATACGATTCGAAAAAATAGCCGCGTGGGTCGCCAAAAACTTTCGGTTCGACGATAAATACTCCGGGTATTGCCGTTTCGATTTTCTTCATAAACAAGATGATTCGTTCGGAAGATTATTTCTTGACCAGCCTGATCAGATACTGCCCATATTGATTTTTTTTCATCGGCTCGGCCAGTTGGAGCAATTGTTCGTTGGAAATCCATCCGTTTTGCCAAGCAATCTCTTCGAGACAGGCAATTTTGAGTCCTTGCCGTTTTTCGAGCACTTCCACGAACGTGGATGCCTCCGAGAGCGAATCGTGCGTCCCCGTGTCGAGCCAGGCAAATCCTCGACCGAACAATTCCACTTTCAAAGCGCCCCGATTGAGATATTCCTGATTGACAGTCGTGATTTCGAGTTCGCCCCGAGCCGACGGCTTGATGTTTTTTGCAATCTCCACCACGCTGTTGGGATAAAAATAAAGTCCCACCACCGCATAGTTCGATTTGGGATGTTCGGGCTTTTCTTCGATGCTCAGCACATTGCCTTCGGCATCGAATTCGGCCACGCCGTAGCGTTCGGGATCGTTGACGTAGTAGCCGAACACGGTAGCAGTTTGTAGCTTTTCGACGTTATCGACAGCCGACCTGAGCATTGCCGTGAAACTTTGACCATGAAAGATATTGTCGCCCAGCACCATGCAGACGCTATCGTTACCGATAAACTCCTCGCCGATAATAAAGGCTTGTGCCAAACCTTCGGGACGGGGTTGTTCGGCATATTCGAAGCGAAGGCCGTAATCGGAACCGTCGCCCAGCAATCGCCGGAATCCGGGTAAATCCTGCGGCGTGGAAATGATGAGGATGTCGCGAATGCCGGCCAGCATCAGGGTTGAAATGGGATAATACACCATTGGTTTGTCGTAGATTGGCAGCATTTGCTTCGAAACCCCTTTGGTGATAGGGTAAAGGCGTGTTCCGCTGCCACCTGCCAATACAATTCCTTTCATGATGTTTTCTTTTTTTGTCGGTTTTATCAAGCAAAGTTACATGATAATTTTCAATCGGCATCAAGGTTGGGCTATTTAATTGGGAGTTGGCGGCAGGTCGATCCGAAAATGACAGTTGAGGGGGGGGACTTTCTTATCGTCTTTATTTTTCGATTTGCTATAAAATAATTCTGTCAACCTAAAAAAGAAAAAAATCATTATCTTTGCGCAATGATGTTATTTGTAAGTAACATGAGTGACGAAAAACTTACAAAACATTGAATTAACCCCCAATAGATATTGGCCAAATGTCAGTAGAAATAAAAAAAGTTGACGGTAAGGAGATGCTCAAACAGTTTGTGCATTTCGGTATTGATTTATATAAGGGCAACGAATATTATGTTCCGCCCTTGATTTATGATGAGTTGGCAACGTTGAACAAAGAAAAAAATCCCGCATTCGATCATTGCGAAGCTACCTATTTCATGGCATTTCGCGATGGAAAGCCGGTGGGTCGCATTGCTGCTTTCGTCAATTACAAAGCTAATGAAGTATGGAATGAGCAAAATGCACGGTTCGGATTTGTGGATTTCATCGACGACAACGAGGTGGTTGATGCACTTTTCGGTGCAGCCGAAAGTTGGGCGCGTTTTAAAGGAATGAAAAAGATACATGGCCCGATGGGCTTCACCGATCTCGATCAGGAAGGATTGCTTATAGAGGGTTTCGACCGGATCGGAACCATGTCCACGCGTTACAGCTATCCCTATTACAAGGATCAGATCGAACGCTTGGGCTATGTCAAAGATCAGGATTGGTACGAATACCTGATACCGGTGCCGAAGGAAATTCCCGAACGGTTTATGCGCGTAGGGGAAGCCGTGAAAAAAAGATTTCGCCTTACGGTGAAAAAGTTTGACAACAAAAAGGACGTGTGGCCTTACGCAAAAGATATTTTCATGTTGCTCAATCGTGCGTATAAAGACCTCTACGGATACGTGCCTCTCACCGATCGCCAGATCAATTACTACGTGAATATGTATATTCCCATGCTGCGACTCAATTTTCTTTCGCTTGTGCTGCGGGAGGAAGACAACAAAGTCGTGGGTGTCGGCATAGGCTTACCCAGTTTGGCAAAGGCATTGCAGAAAGCCGAAGGGAAGTTTCTGCCTACCGGTTGGTATCACATTTATAATGCTTTGAAAGGGAAAAACAACAAGGTGCTCGATTTGTTGTTGATCGGCGTCGATCCCGAATATCAGGGCAAAGGGGTGAACGCCCTCATCTTTAGCCAATTTATTCCGGAGGCCATCGACCTCGGATTTGAGTATGCTGAGAGCAATCCCGAATTGGAAACAAATGGAAAAGTGCGCTCGATGTGGGAAGATTTCAATGCCGAGCATCACAAAACAAGAAGGGCGTTCATCAAGAGTCTTTGATGGCAACACGATCGAAGATATTTAGGTTGATCGTTTTAAATTTACAGGAAGATTTTAGAAAGGACGGTTGATAAAGAAGTGGCAGAATCAGATAAAAATTTGCTTTCATCTATCGGGGACTATCAGGAAGAAAATATCGTTACGCTTGAGTGGCAGGAGCATATCCGTCGCCGTCCCGGTATGTACATCGGTAAGTTGGGCGACGGTTCGTCGTACGACGACGGCATTTACGTACTGCTCAAGGAGGTACTCGATAATTCCATCGACGAATTTATGATGGGTTTCGGGAAAACCATCGAAGTGAAAATCGAAGGGACAAATGTCAGCGTCCGCGATTATGGTCGTGGTGTGCCGCTCGGCAAAGTGAAGGATATTTCTTCCAAAATGAATACCGGCGCCAAGTACGACTCGAAGGCTTTCAAGAAATCGGTCGGACTCAACGGTGTCGGCATCAAAGCCGTTAACGCGCTTTCATCGCGTTTTTTTATTGAAAGTTATCGTGATGGCAGATCGAGTTGTGTGGAATACGAACGCGGAATTGTGGTTCGTGAAGAGACTTCGGATGCTTCGAGCGAAAGCAACGGCACGCTCGTGTCGTTTACGCCCGATCCCGAAATATTCGACGGATATGCTTATCGGGAACAATTTATTGAGCCGTTGCTCAAAAACTATGTATTTCTGAATACCGGTCTGACGATTGTTTTCAACGGAAAGAAATATACGTCGAAAAACGGACTTGAAGATCTGCTCAACGAGAATCTGACTTCCGAAAATCTCTATCCCATCATTCATCTTTATGGCGAAGACATTGAAGTAGCCATCACTCATACCAATCAGTATGGTGAAGAGTATTATGCGTTTGTCAACGGGCAGCACACGACACAGGGAGGCACGCACCTATCGGCTTTTCGCGAGGCTTCGGCGCGCACCATCAAGGAATTTTTCAATCGCAATTTCGAATATTCCGATATACGTAACGGTATTGTTGCCGCAATCAGCATCAAAGTGGAGGAACCGGTTTTCGAATCGCAAACCAAAACGAAGCTCGGATCGAAGGATATGTCGCCCAATGGCGTTTCCGTTAACAAATATATTGGCGACTTTCTGAAAAAAGAGCTCGACAACTATCTGCACAAAAATCCCGAAACGGCCGATATTCTTCAGAAAAAGATTCTCGATTCGGAAAAGGAACGCAAAGCCATTGCAGGCGTAACCAAACTCGCGCGTGAAAGAGCCAAAAAAGCAAGTCTGCACAACAAAAAATTGCGCGACTGCCGCATTCATTATAATGATGCCAAAGGCGATCAGCTCGACGAAACATGCATTTTCATCACCGAAGGTGATTCGGCGAGTGGATCTATCACCAAAAGTCGCGATCCGAATTTGCAGGCCGTTTTCAGTCTGCGCGGAAAACCGCTTAACTGCTTCGGGCTTACAAAAAAAATCGTTTACGAAAACGAGGAATTCAATTTGCTGCAGGCAGCCCTCAATATCGAAGACGGCATGGAAGGGCTTCGCTATAATAAGGTGATCATCGCCACCGATGCCGATACCGATGGTATGCATATCCGACTGCTGTTACTCACGTTTTTCCTGCAATTCTTTCCGGATTTGATCAAGAAAAATCACGTGTATATCCTGCAAACGCCGTTATTCAGGGTGCGTAACAAGAAAAAAACAATTTACTGCTACACCGACGAAGAACGCCTCGCTGCCATCGACGAATTGGGGCCGAATCCCGAGATAACACGATTCAAAGGTTTGGGCGAAATATCGCCTGACGAATTTCGCCATTTCATCGGGCCCGACATGCGACTCGACAGAGTTACCATGCGTAAGGAAGACTTGTTGAAAGAGCTGCTGGAATTTTACATGGGCAAAAATACGCCTGAACGCCAGAATTTCATCATCGAAAATCTGGTGATCGATGGGGATGAAGTGGCATAGGTTTTCATCACGATACAAAATACGCGAGCATTTCTGCTTGACTTTTATCGAACTTTTGGCGTGTTACTCCCGAATAAATATTTTCTACCTCGGTTATCCAACTCATTAAAATTTGAAAAATGGACGATTCCCATCAAGCTTCATTCTATCCCGGGAATGTTTCCGATAATGCCGACAAGCGCATCGCCCTTTTCCCGGGCACATTCGATCCATTCACCATCGGTCACGAATCGCTCGTGCAAAGAGCATTGGGACTGGTGGATGAAATCGTAATTGCAATTGGCGTCAACGAATCGAAAAAAACCTACTTTTCGCTCGAACAACGATTGGACATGATCGGCAACCTTTACCAAAACGAACCCCGCGTCAAAGTAGGCTATTATGATTGTCTCACCATCGATTTTGCAAAAAAAACCGGCGCAAAATACATCTTACGGGGAATTCGATCCGTAAACGATTTCGAATACGAAAAAACGATCGCCGACATGAATCGTGCACTCTCGGGAATCGAAACCTTTGTTCTGTTCACCGAACCCGCCCTCACACACGTAAGTTCGACTCAAGTGAGAGAATTGCTTCGATATGGGCACGATGTTTCCGATTTTGTTCCCAAAGGAATGAAGATTAAAATGTAAACAGGCTAAAATCAGAATTATGAACAGAAAAATAATTGCTCTTCTTTTCACCCTCTTTTTGATTTCGACGGAAGGATTCGGACAATTGCGCCCCAGCTTGGATGGTCTCAAACTCGAACGGACATTGCAGCTCATCAAAAATCTGTATGTGGACGATGTGGATTCCGAAAAATTGACAGAAACAGCTATTAGGGCAATGCTCAGCGACCTTGATCCGCATTCTTCCTATCTTGATAAAGAAGAGGTGAAGGCAATGAACGAACCTTTACAAGGCGATTTCGAGGGAATCGGCATCTCGTTCAATATGCTCACGGACACCCTCTATGTGATGGAAGTTATTTCGGGTGGCCCGTCGCAAAAGGTAGGCATTTTGCCGGGAGATAAAATTCTATATGTGAACGATACACTGATTGCCGGTGTCAAAATGAATACGAATGACGTTATTGGCAAGCTGAGAGGCCCGAAAGGAACCGAAGTGAAGGTGAAGGTCTTGCGCAGAGGTGTTCCCCAATTGCTCGAGTTCCGCATCATTCGCGACAAAATTCCCATTTACAGCATTGACGCTTCGTATATGGTTGACAATAATACGGGCTATATCCGCTTGAGTCGATTTGCCGCTACATCTGCCGATGAGTTTCGAAAAGCCGAAAATGCACTGCTCGCAGCCGGGATGAAGAATCTCATTCTCGATCTGACTGGCAACGGAGGGGGTATTTTGCAAACTGCCACTGATATCACCGACGAGTTTCTCGAAAATGGCAAACTTATCGTCTATACCGAAGGTAAAAATCAACCCCGATATAGTATCAATTCCACCGACAAAGGCAATTTCAAGAAAGGCAATTTGGTGGTGCTTGTTGACGAAGGATCGGCTTCGGCCAGCGAAATTCTTTCGGGAGCAGTGCAGGATTGGGACAGAGGAGTGATTGTGGGGCGACGTACTTTCGGAAAGGGACTCGTGCAAAGGCAGTTGCCGCTTCCCGACGGCACCATGATCCGTCTGACCGTTGCACGTTATTATACACCTACCGGGCGAAGCATACAAAAACCTTACGAGAACGGAGATCTCGAGTCCTATAACATGGACGTCCTTAACCGTTATAATCGAGGAGAGCTCATCCATGCCGATAGTATCCATTTCCCCGACTCGTTGAAATATAAGACATTGGTCAACAAGCGCACAGTTTATGGTGGAGGAGGCATCATGCCCGATTATTTTGTTCCCCTCGATACCGCCATGCTAACCAATCTGCACCGTGATCTCATTGCCAAAGGCGTTGTCAATCGGATTTCGATATCCGAAGTCGATCGTAATCGCAAGACGTTACTCGCCACTTATCCCGATGCGGAAACATTCAAAAAAGGATACGGGATATCTCCCCAAATCATTGACAATCTCAAACAAATGGCTGCTGCAGATAGCATTAAATGGGATGATGAGCAGTTCGAACGCTCGCAAAGTCTTCTTTTTACTCAATTGAAGGCTCTTATTGCACGTGATTTGTACAACTCGTCTGCATATTTCAGAATTATGAACGACGAAAACGAAATATTCAAAGAAGCTTTTCGCATTATCAACGACGAGGAACGATACAATAACCTGTTGAAAGGGCTCGCAAATAAGGTCTCGAGCCCAAACTCATAAATACGACGAAAAAAATGTGTGGAATTGTTGGTTATATCGGTAAACGGCAAGCATACGATGTTTTGATCAAAGGATTGAAGCGCTTGGAATACAGAGGCTACGATAGTGCCGGAATTGCTTTGCTTTCGGACAATAACCTCAACGTTTACAAAACAAAGGGAAAGGTTTCGGATTTGGAAGCTTTTGCTCAAGGAAAAGATATCGGCGGGACAATGGGTATCGCTCACACACGATGGGCTACGCATGGCGAGCCCAATCAGGTGAATGCTCATCCGCATTACTCTCAATCGGAGCGAATTGCTCTGATCCACAACGGCATCATCGAAAACTATTCGGAACTCAAAGAGGGACTTCTGTTGCACGGTTTCACTTTTCAAAGCCAAACCGACACTGAGGTGCTTGTCCAACTTATAGAATACGTTAAAAACGAACATGCCACTGACTTGACCACTGCCGTGCAATTGGCTCTGAATGAGGTAGTGGGTGCTTATGCGATTGCTGTTATCGATTTGGATAATCCCGACGTTATCGTGGCTGCCCGCAAAGGTAGTCCGCTCATCATAGGGATAGGCGAAGACGAGTATTTTTTGGCTTCGGATGCAACACCCATTGTAGAATATACAAACAAAGTGATTTACTTGGACGAAGAAGAAATCGCTACCCTTGATCTTGTTAACGGACTCCATATCAAAACGATTTCGAACGTGGAGAAAACGCCTCAAATCAAACAACTCGAAATGACCATCAGTCAGCTCGAAAAGGGAGGGTATCCGCATTTCATGCTGAAGGAAATTTTCGAACAGCCTCGAACGCTCACCGACTGTATGCGCGGCCGTGTCAACGTCGCGGAGAACAATATTTCCATTGCAGGGATTATCGATCACAAAGATAAATTTCTGAATGCGAAACGTATCATTATTTTGGCTTGCGGCACGTCGTGGCATGCCGGATTGATAGGCAAATACGTCATCGAAGAATTTGCACGTATTCCGGTAGAAGTAGAGTATTCGTCAGAATTCAGATATCGAAATCCTGTCATCGACAGGGACGATGTGGTGATGGTGATTTCGCAATCGGGAGAGACGGCCGACACCCTCGCGGCTGCCCAATTGGCCAAATCGAAAGGCGCTTTTTTGTTCGGGATATGTAATGTGGTGGGTTCGTCCATCGCTCGTACGACGCATGCAGGCTGCTATACCCATGTCGGGCCCGAAATAGGAGTGGCTTCTACTAAAGCTTTCACCGCTCAAGTAACTGTGTTGACCATGATTGCGCTGGCGTTGGGAAAGGAAAAGGGTACCCTTTCGGAAGAGACGTATCTTTCCATTTTGAAAGAAATGTCGCGCATACCGGAGAAAATCGTTTCCATTTTGAAACAAGACAATTTGATAGCTGAACTTTCGAAGATATTTACCTATGCGCAACATTTCATCTACCTTGGGCGAGGTTTCAATTATCCGGTAGCGCTTGAAGGTGCATTGAAGTTGAAAGAAATATCGTATATACATGCCGAAGGGTATCCTGCAGCCGAAATGAAGCATGGACCCATAGCACTGATCAGCCAAGAAATGCCGGTGGTGGTAATCGCTCCTATGGGTGGAGTGGTTTACGACAAGGTAGTGAGCAATATTCAGGAAGTAAAAGCGCGAAAAGGAAAAATCATTGCAGTGGTGTCTGAAAATGATCGGACGGTTCGCGAAATGGCTGATCATGTGATCACCATCCCTGAAACGGACGAATGCCTTTATCCGATTCTGACTTCCATTCCGTTGCAACTGCTTGCTTATCACATTGCCGTTATCAAGGGATGCGACGTAGATCAACCTCGCAATCTTGCCAAATCGGTTACGGTGGAATAGGGGTGTTGATGATTCTTTCTCACGCCGCAGGAATAATCCTTATTGCATTTCCCGCAATCGCACTTCTATGCCACTGTCTTTCAAAAGTCCTTCTAATGGTTTTACGTCCGTATTTCCAAAATGGTAAGGATACAAAACTTTCGGTGAAAACATTTTAGCCGCATTTACCGCTTGAGCAACCGTCATTGTGTAGGGCTGATTAACGGGCAAGAAGGCGACATCAATATTTTTCAGATTTTTCATTTCGGGAATATCTTCCGTATCGCCTGCGATATAAATCCTCAATCCGTCAATGGAGAGGACGTATCCGTTGTCGCGTGAACGGGGGTGGAACTGCTCACGTCCCGATGTGGTGTTGTATGCCGGCACGGCTTCGAGGGTTATTTGATTCGGCAACTCCATTTTGTCGCCATTCTTCATTATTTTGGCTTTTGTATTGCCCGATTTTTTAGCACTCGATTCGTTCATTACCAGCAGCGTGTTTTCTTTGGTCAATACATCGATCGCTTTCGGATCGAGATGATCTTCATGCTCGTGCGTAATCAGAATAACATCGGCTTTGGGAAAAGTTGAATAATCGGCAAACATGGATACCGGATCAACCTGAATCAAGAAATTGTCATAAGCAATTTGCAGACTCCCGTGTTTGATGAACGTGATTTTTACTTCGCGATTGTGCTTTGTTTTGAAAGTATCGATCACATAAGCCTCATTGTTTGCATTCAATGAGGGAAATAACATCAAGGGTATCATCAACGTTACTAATAATTTTATACTTCGTCTCATATCTCCAGTTTTTTTAATTTGTTCGAAATATCTTTCAGCTTCGATATAACAATCAATAAAGGAGGTTTGTTTGTGAAAATGCCACTTGTAAGGAGCATAAGAATGATGTCTTTGAAAATGAAATATATTACGAAATACATCGTTAGTCTAATTCTGATACAGAATTTCACTAATCAAGTCTTTCATCTGTTTTCCACTGAATTGTGTCCGAAACTCGATGCTTAATTTCCCGTCGAAAAACCTTTCGGCATGTTTGATTTTCACTTTCTCTTCCTGTCGTAATTCATCCATGCTTCCCACATTTTTAGTTTCTACAATAAAATGCAGTTTTTGCTCGCCGTCTTTAAACTTCAGCACGTAGGCAAAGTCTGGCGAATAGCTTTTGCCTCCGGCCACAGGTATTTTGATGGAATTTTTAGGAATTTTTGTAAAAACGATTACCTGATCGATATTCGACCGGATGTTCGATTTTTCCAAATCGGAATCATAATACAATTCGTCAAAATAGTAATTTTGTGCTACGTCCTCTTCGGAATATAGTAGTCCCACTTCCGATGCCGTAATTTCCTTAAGAGGAAGTCCCGCATCATTGGTCAGTTTGGTTGGATGGATAGACCCTGAAACATTTTGATACTCGATACTGAATTTGTTGAACGCATTAGCCATCAAATAATATTCAAAATTCTGTTTGATGGTTCGGATGGTTTTCATGTTCAGAAAAGAGTTGATATCCGTTCCCGAATCGATAATCGACTGGTGAATGGTTTTGATTTGTATATCCAGCACTTTCGAAAGTTCTTTCAAAAAGTCACTGTATTTCATGGCCTTAATTTTCTCCCGATTGCTTCTGTATGTTGGAGCGGAATCCGTCACGATAGCTTTACCGTCAGCTATTTCTATTTTTTTTGTCATCTCTATCAATCCACCGTCCTCAAACTTGTTGTTTTCCGTCAGCAAATAATTGGTGAAAAGCTCTTTAAAACTCGTTTCATTCTCAAATTTATATTCCAACACCACCTTTTCGTTTAGCTTTTCCCAAAGCTCTTTCAGTTCGCCGTATTTTTCTGTCCTGACGGTAATTTTTTTCTGCAAGTCAATAGCTTTGCGAATTTTATTGGAATTGACGCCATTGAAGATGAGTGCGTAATTTTGTTTTATGTAATCGAATCCGCCGGGTTTAAAATTATTGCTCCGGGTAATGACGTTATTTTTGTCGAGCAGTTCCAACAGGTCGTCTTCATTTGTGCGATACACTTCGCATATCCTTCTAATCATCAATTCGGATAGTTTGTCGGGCACTGCATCGAGAGAAATAGCTCCTGATTTTTCGTTAATTTCGTTCACCAATTTGTCCACAAAATCGCTTTCGGTGAAGTCCACAAAATAATTCAGATAAAACTGCTCATCTTTCACGCGATTACCATATTCGTTTACCGGCAAACGCAGCCCACGCCCAACTTCCTGCAATTTTGAAATTTCGCTTCCGCTGCTTCGTAACTTGCAAATCTGAAACACGTTGGGATTGTCCCACCCTTCGCGCAGCGTCCATTTCGAGAAAATAAACCGGCGTGGATTATCCAAATCGAGAATAGCTTGCTTGTCGTGCAAAATTTCGTTGATTTCTTTTTCGATGGCTTCATCCTTTTCGGTATTGTCTTTCGAAAAATATCCGGCATGGGTGAGCGACAGATTTTCAAGCGTTTTTTCGAGGTACGATTTGTAATACTCGTCCGTTTCCGTAAGCAGCAATTCTTTCACCTCCGCCTGAATGTATTGTTCCAGCGTTTTGCGAAGATATCCGTTTTTGTTGCGATATTCGTCGATATTGTCGATAAAAAACAGGGTAAGAGGTTTGATCTTTACTTCCCGTGTAAGCAATTGCCTTTCGATTTCGAAATGATATTTTACGGCTTTCTGAATCATGGTTTCCTGCAATTTTTCGGAATAGGAATAGGGATTCAGTTTATCGTCCTTTTTCATTTCCAATCCGTTGGACAGTACAACCATACTTTTGTTTAAGTTTTCGACAAATAACTCCGTCATTTCGGGATGTACTTTGCTAAGGCTTTCGTTTTTCGAAACTGAAACGGTTTTTTTGCCACTGTTTTCTATCAGTTCGAAACGAGCTTCCTTACCGTCTGTATCAATTAATTTTACAATGGCATTTTCGCCACTTTCAAACTGAGTAATGTGTCCGATAACGCCTTTTACCAAATTTTTGTTGAATGCCTCGACGGCCGTAAGGGTATAAACCAAATTTTCGTATTCCTGAAAAGTGGCTCCGAACCGTAAAATTAATTGAGGCTGCATTTTCTGAATGTTTTCCCATGTCTTGTTGCCTTGAGCAAACTTATGCGGTTCATCGATGATCATCAGCGGTTGAACGGCTGCTATGGCATCAAAAGGTACGGTGTATTTATCGAACAATCCTCTATCGAAACTTTTTTGCATCGTGTCCGAATTGATCATGCCGGCATTGATAACCATCACCTGAAGGACGTTTTTCTCGAAATTGCCCGCATTGGCAAAACTGGCAACAGCCTGAGGATAATATGATTTCTTGTTTTTGTTGCTTTTCTGGCTTTCAACGACATGCAATTGAATGGTTTTGCCATATTGCTCCTTAAAATGCTCGCGACTGCTGTCCGACTTCAGAAAGTCAATCGTACCGGCCTTGATGGACAGTGTGGGGACAACAATGACAAACTTGAATATACCGTACTGTCTGTTCAATTCGAAAATGGTCTTGGTATAAACGTACGTTTTACCGGTTCCTGTCTCCATCATAATATCGATGATGTGGCTGTCGAGTTTTATTTTTTCGTCAATTCCGTTTTTCGAATGCACATTTCGGATATTTTGAAAAAAAGTCCGGCCATCCGAAAAATTGAACGTCGGGTTGATATGATTTTTATCTGCTCCTTCAGGCTGTTTCAAATCGATATTTTCAAAGATCGAACAAATGCTCTCAACCGCCTGCGTCTGATGTGTCAGATTTTTCTCAAAATTAAATCCTTTCATTGCTCAAAACTTTTTTTTAAATTTTCACCCTTCTGTGTTAAACGGTATTTTTGCTTGCTGCTGTTGGGCTTGTCCGGTATGGTCAATGCTACAAATCCTCCGTCGATTGCTTTTATTAAATATTCTTTTCTAAAATATTCTCTGTCTGTAAGTTGAAGCATTTCTTGTAATTCTCTACGAGTGTGTTCATGGGTCATTACCTTTAACAAATCCTTTACTTGGTCAGTAACTTGCGGGGTAACTTCGTCGGTATCTTGTTCCCCGACTTGTTCTTCTAACGCAGATTGTACTTCTTTATCTACCGGAAAAGCAATGACTTCTTTTTCCAAATCCAATTCTTCGGAAAGTTTTCGTTTATATTCGATGCGATTTGTTTCTCTCGACATGCTGAGAATTGTTTATTTATTTCCTTTTTCGCGGCTTGCCCGGAATGTTACCGATAAAATAAAACATTGGTTTTTAGATAGTCGATTCAATACCTGATGATAAAATCGATATCCAGATTCTTTTTGTTGTTGAAATGTTTTACACTTTCGGCTAACTCACGTAGATTTTTGCTGTCAAAATGATAACCGAAAGCGATAATGCTTTTGGGATCGAAATCCTTGTCGGAATCTATCTTTTCGAGCAATGCTCTCAGCGTTTCGGTTGTGAACCCGCGATGCATCAAATACAGTTTTTCGCTGCCATAATAAGCCGTGTAACGCTTGTTCTGACCCTTGTCCAAAGGCAGATCGACCGGCAATAAATCTTGTGTCAGTGGAATGCCGTCATAAGTTTTCCATGTTACGAGCAGGGCTTTGAGATCTTCTTCGGTAAGACTTTCTATGTCAAATAATTCTTGCTGCGGATCAAAATCTTCTGCTTCGAAACGGTAATTTTCCCAAATCGGCATGGTCTCAAAAATCTTGAAAGTATTTTGCGTCTTAAGATTTTCGTTTTGAACCATTTGTTCGCGCAGGGTTTCTATTTCGGCTTTGGTTTCGTCCGTAGGTAATTGACTTTCGAGATCGGCAATTCTCAATTCGATTTTTTTGTTTTTCTCGTCGAGTTCACGGTTTATTTTATTGGCTGCCCGTATAAGCCGTTCTTTGGTGATCTCAAAAATGGTGGGTTCGGCTTTTAGTTCGTTTTTCACAAAATCGTATGCCACTTTATTTTTCTTCGGATCGATGGGCTCGGGCAACTGCACCAAAATAAATTTTCGGTTGCCGGAAGCTGAGCCTGTCGAAGTTTCCGCATTGAATTGCATCACGGCATCACCCGTCGTACCTGAACCGGCAAAGAAGTCGAGAATAATGTCATTATAATTCGAACCTATTGTAATAAAATCTTTAATAAGTTCTATAGGCTTCGGATTTGAAAAAAATTTATCTCCAAAAAGAGCTTTAATTTGAGCTGTCCCGTTTCCACTGCTATATTCAGGTCTATAAAATAATGTTTTGGGCTTTTTCGTAGGTAATTCACCTACCGAAGGACGTTGCTTTTTATTCAGTGTATACCCATTTTTAGTCTTAATAACAATAACATCATCGGCATAATCTTTGAATTTGCCATCATAACCCCAAGTCCACCTTAATTTATTATGGTTTGCATCAATAGGAAGCAAAAAATTAAAACCTTTGCTAACATATTTCTCTCTAAGTTCTTCTACAAAATTATCATCAAATTTATTTTCTTTTTCATTATAAATTTTCTTGTATTCATTCTCTTCAATCAATCTTATTTTATTCTCTTTTATTAGGATCGGGAAATACATAAAAGGTCTGTCTTCCCTATATTTGCCTTCAGAGGTTGCAAGTAATCCACTCCCTTTTTTAAATAAACCTTTTTCATCCTCTTCCCATTCATTATCCTCATCTCCTTTAATATTAAATTCAAAAAAAACACTCTTTGATTTATTTTTTGAAAAGACCATAGTATATTCATGAGTACCCGAAAAAGCAAATTGATCATTATTCCCTTTTAAATTCATAATAGTCGGCAATTCAGCCACAAAATTCTCTTCTCCAAAAATCTCGTCCATCAGCAGTCGGAGCTGTGCCACTTCGTTGTCGTCGATGGAAACGAAGATCACACCGTCGTCTTTCAGCAATTGGCGGGCAATGTAGAGGCGCGGATACATGAACGTGAGCCATGCACTGTGGCTGTTGCTATGGCTTTGCGTAAAGTCGAGAATACGCTTGGCTTGTTCCTCATCAACGCCGGCCAGCACCTGCAGCTCTTTCACCGTAAACCGGCGATCGTCCTCATACACAAATCCGTCGCTACCGGTATTGTATGGCGGATCGATGTAAATCATCTTTATTTTTTCATGATAGGCATTTGCCAAATGTTTCAGTACTTCGAGGTTATCGCCCTTGATAAGCAGATTTTCGGCCTGTTGATTTTCCGGCTTTTGGTTGTGCTCCTCAACTTCTCGAAGCAGCGTAGTGGCTTCGTCACTTGCCAGCAGACGCGCATACGATTTTCCCAACCATTCCAATCCGTAACTTTCGGTAGAAAAACGAATTTCCTTTTTCTTCAGGTTGTTTTTGAATTTTTCAAACTGAAAATTTCCATTCTTGTCGAAACATTGCGGAAAGTGTTTTTTCAGAATTTCCAAATCGTCGTCTGAAGTCTTGATATTGGTCGTAACCGTTTGTTCGTTGCTCATTTTTCAATTTTTAGATTTCCCCTGTTTGTCCGGGTGAAAAAATAAATGGATGTCGCTGTTTGATAAGGCAAAAATAACAAATATTTTTCTCCCATTTGCCTATGTTCTGTTTTTCTCCCGATTTGTCGCCCGAAATATTTTCCCATGGAAAATCCGGCTCATTGGGATTTTCGACCTTTCACAAAAATATTAACTGACTAATCGATAAATTCGTCATTCCTGACGAAGATTTTACTTATTCAGTTAAATAATTAATGAGGATCAATATCTGATGAAAAAATCTGCAAACGCAACTATTGCATAGCTCCGACCCAACTCCGACCCAACTCCAACTCTCCTCCCAGTCTCCTCCGACACAACTATCAGATAAAATTTACCCGAAAAAACAGAAAAGTAAATTACAACATCACAGAACACGCATAGTTCATCACGCTTTCCGCATCGCCATTACAAAGTATTCGCGGCTCGCATTCGATGAACTTTTGACCAAATGAACAAATTACGATCAAATGCCGTTTAGTTGTCAAAAAAAATGAAGATGACCGACTACTTTGCCGATCGGGCTGCCGAGTGGGACAAGCCCGGAAAAATAGAAATGGCCGACAATTTCGTGCAGGCGCTGCTAAAGCATATCGAACCGCAACCTCATTGGAAAGCGTTGGAAATAGGCGCCGGAACAGGATTGGTGGGATTGCAAATGCTTCCGCGCGTGCGCAGCATCGTCTTCGAAGATACTTCGGAGGAAATGTTGAAGGTGTTGCGTTCGAAAATCGACGACAATGCTCCTGTCGAGATTTTGCATGGCGAAATCAGTAAATATCGCCCTGCGGATATCGATTTCGTGTTTTCGAATATGGCCTTCCATCACATCGAGGATATCCCGAAAACGCTCGAACATCTGTTTGCTGTCACCACGCTCGGCGCAAAAATTGCCATCGGCGACATTCGCAGTGAAGATGGCTCGTTTCATCACTTCGATCTCGTTCCTCACAAGGGGTTCGATACCGACGAACTGTCTGCACAATTCGAGAAAGCAGGTTTTCGCGTGCTTCACGTCAAGACCTACAACGTGCTGCGACAGGAAAAAATTCCCGGCAAATTATCCGATTACGAACAGTTTATTTTGATTGCAGAAAAACCGGCAATGTGAATAAAATCTATGATAAAAATTTTCAAACATCCAATATTGAGTCCACTTTATAAAGTCCAAAATACCATAAAGTCGTTTTGTAAAGCGCTGATAGTCAATTTTAATTTGGCTTATTTTTCAATACACAGACTTTTTCAAGTAGGCTCAATATTTATTTGATAATCGAATATTTATGATTGGGTATTCCCCCAAACCCTACTGACGGAGGAGGGGATGTAGCATGTTGCGTCTTTACTTGCTGAGTTGGCTCAGTTCATTGATCAAGGTCAATTAACGAAATTACGAATTACCAAGTGAATAAGGTTTCTCCGAAACATGTTTCGCTGCGCTATAACTTTTTGTTCGTGGGCTCATTTCGAGCGCGTGATTATACTTATAATCAGATCATCAAATCAACAATTCCATATCATCATTTTCTCTTTTTTTAAACTATTTCAGGACATCACACTTTTTTATTACTTTTGTTATTACGAAAGAAAAACTCCTACTCACGTTAAAAAAAATTAATCAACTCGAAAAATACAAATCGAGTTTAGTTATAACTAAACATTATGCGTAAATTTGCAACAGAAATTTTTGAGACAGTAAAAGGCAAGCAGGTTTTTGAAAAATTATTGGTTGATGACATCTGTTTAATTGATGAATTTGAAAAGGAGATTAGGGAGAAAAAACAATACATTTCCGAATTGACGACTATTTTTTCATATATGGATTTATTCGCGAAAGGTTCTTCGCTTCCGAAGAATAAATTCAGAGAAATCAAAGGGGGTAAAGCGATTGTAAAACGATATGAATTTAAAAGCAAGCACTTAAGAGTTTATGTGTTCAACATTCCGGGCGGTAAAATGGTTGTAATGGGTGGATATAAAAATACTCAAGAAACCGATATTCGAAGTTTTCATTCAATCGTTGATGAATACCTTTCAGGGAAATAATAAATAGAAAAATTATGAAAAGAGAAGAACTTATTCAATCAAAAGAATATTGGATTGCCAAATTTCAAATTGATTTGTTCAACGAAGTTGAAGCTTACATGAAAGCAAACAATCTTACTCGTACTCAATTCGCTGAGAAATTAGGAGTTTCAAAAGGTTACGTTAGTCAGATTCTTAATGGCGAAGCTGATCATCGAATTTCCAAATTCGTTGAATTGGCTTTATCCATCGGCCTTGTACCGTTCGTTTCCTTTGAAAAAATAGAAGACTTGTTAAATCGTGATAAGGCAGGATTCAATAATATATCATACAGCGACATAGAACGCAGTAAAAATATATTGGCTAATTCGGGATATTTGTTTTCCCATAAACCTGTTTCAAAATGTAGAGATAATGATACTTCAGGCGTGCATAATGACTGGACTAAGTTAGATGTCAGTGCCGATAATTCACAAACAAAGATTGCCTCATGATTGCCAAAAGATCAGATTTAATATTAAAGAAATTTGTAATTGTCGAAAGTCGGCTTTCATTCATTCTGCCTGAAAAAGACGATAAAGAACGCCCTTTTGACATATTAAATTCATATCCTGTTGATATCGACTTTAGCGTCGAACAAGATATGAATAAGGAGATATACAGAATTGTAACTTCAGTAAATATTAATGCAAACAATGAAGAAGACAAGCCGGGTTATTCTATAGCTGTTACCGGCATGAGTTTTTTTGAATTCGATAAAGCAACCGAATTAACCGAAGAGCAAAAAGTCCAGATGCTCCGAATTTCCGGATTAAGTATATGTATCGCAAATTTACGATCCTACATTGCAAATCAAACATCTTATTTTCCTTGGGGTAGTTTTTCTTTTTATGCTGTGGATATTCAAGAATTATTAAAGTCTGAAGGAAATTCCGAAAACGAAAATTGACTTTTCCCAAATGAACATTAAAACAAGCCATTGCACGTACAGGTATTTATCTGTGCATTTTTCCCCACTCCTCGCCTTTCCAACCATGTTGCAAAAGGCGGATAAATTCTATGAGTCGTTAATTTAATTAAACAGGGGATGATGTTTCTATTATTTCTCCTTCTTGTCAGCTCGCTGATTCCCGCTCTTTGTGCTGTTCTCTGCTACCAAAACACGAAGTTGAACGAAACAATATTTCATTTTTTCGCGAAAAGAATTGCAATTCCCATCGGGATAGGGGACACAAACCTCTAACAGGTTTCGAAAATCTGTTAGAGGTTTGAAATTCATCTCCAAATCAATGAATTGACAAATCATCGAATCAAAAAAGCGGAATATTCATCTTGTTTATGTTAAAATCGAAAAATAAGTTGCATTTTATTTCCAAATTATTTTCCTTTGCAAACAAATAAAAGGAAAATGAATTTATCATTCACAAACGGATATTGGTGGCGCCACTTACAACTCATGCAGTCGTAAGGGAAAGCAGCCATGTCTTAACGTGATATAACGGAATAAAAATAAAAGATAGCCTGTCGCACCTGCGACGGGCTTTTTTCGTTAAATGGGCACATACAGATTAAAGAACACATAACATGCAAAAATTTTCAGTTGACAGTAATGGGTATTATGGTGAATTTGGGGGAGCATTCGTACCCGAAATTCTCTACAAATGCGTGAATGATTTGGGAAATTCCTATCTGCGCATACTCGAAAGCGAAAAGTTCAAACGCGAATTCGAACAATTGTTGCGCGACTACGTAGGCAGACCTTCGCCGCTCTATCTCTCGCAACAACTTTCCGAGCGTTTCGGATGCAAAATCTACCTCAAGCGCGAAGATCTGAATCATACCGGTGCGCACAAAATCAACAATGCCATCGGACAAATACTGATTGCGCGCGAAATGGGTAAAACACGCATTATTGCCGAAACAGGAGCCGGTCAGCACGGCGTGGCTGCCGCCACCGTTTGCGCACTGATGCAAATGCCCTGCACCGTGTATATGGGCAAAACGGACGTCGAACGTCAGGCCGTGAACGTGAAAAAAATGGAGATGTTGGGCGCAACCGTCGTTCCCGTAACCTCGGGCAACATGACGCTCAAAGATGCGACGAACGAAGCCATTCGCGACTGGTGCAGTCATCCCGAAGAAACGCACTACATCATCGGGTCCACCATCGGTCCTCATCCCTATCCCGATTTGGTTGCACGACTGCAATCGGTAATCAGTAAAGAAATAAAAGTGCAGCTCATGGAAAAAGAAGGACGCGACTATCCCGATTATCTGGTAGCCTGCGTGGGAGGCGGAAGCAATGCAGCCGGCACTATTTACGAGTATCTCGACAACGATCGGGTAAAAATCGTGTTGGCCGAAGCGGGCGGGAAAGGTGTCGATAGCGGCTATTCGGCGGCCACCATTCAATTGGGAACGATCGGCGTGCTGCATGGATGCAAAACCCTGTTGATGCAAACCGAAGACGGACAGATAACCGAACCGTATTCCATTTCGGCCGGACTCGATTATCCGGGTGTGGGGCCCATCCATGCCAATCTGGCTTCGCAACATCGTGCCCAAGTGCTCCCCATCAACGACGACGAAGCCCTTCGGGCTGCTTTCGAGCTGACCCGCAGAGAAGGCATCATTCCCGCACTGGAATCGGCACACGCGCTGGCGGCATTGGAAAAAGTCGATTTCAAACCCGATGATGTGGTGGTTCTGACGCTTTCGGGAAGAGGGGACAAAGATCTCGAAACCTATTTCAAGTACGAAAATCAATTTTAAAAACGAATAAGATGAAGTACACTTTTCATACCAAAACAAAAAAAATATTGGCCGACCTGCATACCCCGGTGAGTATCTATCTGAAAATACGCGACACGTTTCCTCAATCGGCTTTACTCGAAAGTTCCGATTTTCACGCCAACGAAAACAGCACATCGTACATCGGCCTGGAACCGATTGCCAGCGTGGAGGTCAATCGAGGCGTATGCACGATGAAATATCCCGACGGAAGCCGTTACGAACAACAGTTCACCGATTCGTTTACTATTGCCGATGCGCTGAGCGGATTTATTGCCGATATCGAAGTGGAAGGCCCCGACAAAAACGCATGCGGTTTGTTCGGTTACACGACTTTCAATTGTGTAAAATATACCGAAAACATCGCTATCCGCGAAAGCATCGAGAAGCAGAACGATGCTCCCGACATGTTGTATATTCTCTACCGATACATCATGATATTCAATCACTTCACCGACGAAATCGTGTTGATGGAATTGTTGCGCGACAACGAACAAAGTCGTCTCGAGCGTGTAGAGGTGCTTATCAACATGCGAAACTTTGCCTCCTACAATTTTTTCCCCGAAGGAAAGGAGTATAGCACCGCCACCGACGAAGAGTTCAAAGCCAACGTACGTCGTGGCGTGCAGCACTGCTTGCGGGGTGATGTTTTTCAAATTGTGCTGTCGCGGCGTTTCGTGCAGCGATACTCGGGCGACGACTTCAAGGTGTATCGGGCATTGCGTTCCATCAACCCCTCACCCTATCTGTTTTATTTCGATTTCGGCGGATACCGCATCTTTGGCTCTTCGCCCGAAACGCATTGCAAGATCAGGGGCAGGCACATCAGCATCGATCCGATTGCCGGCACCACCAAGCGAACGGGAAATTACAGAGAGGACATGAAAGCCCTGGATTTTCTGCTCAACGATCCCAAGGAAAATGCCGAACATGTGATGCTGGTAGATTTGGCACGAAATGATCTGAGCCGCCATGCACACGACGTAAAAGTCGATTTTTACAAAGAACCTCAATTTTACTCGCATGTCATTCATTTGGTTTCGCGTGTGAGCGGTACACTCGACGATGAGGCAAATTCCATTCAGGCATTTTTCGATACTTTCCCCGCCGGCACATTATCGGGAGCACCTAAAGTGCGCGCCATGCAACTCATTTCCGAAATCGAGAAACACAATCGCGGCGCTTATGGCGGTTGCATCGGGTTCGTCGGACTCAACGGTGATCTCAATCAGGCCATCACCATCCGAACCTTCGTAAGCCGCAACAACGAGCTATGGTATCAGGCCGGAGCAGGAATTGTGGCGCAGAGCAACGACGAGTATGAGTTGCAGGAAGTCAACAGTAAGCTCGGCGCTTTGAAGAGTGCTATCGATCGCGCAGCCAATTTGTTCAACGCATAATTTGGGAACGATGAAAAAAGTAAAAGTACTTATTTTCGACAACTACGACTCTTTCACCTACAATCTGGTGCATGCCGTGAAATCGCTCGGTTTCGCCGATGTGGACGTGGTGCGCAACGACCGCCTCGATTTGGATTCGGTGGAACAGTACGACAAAATCATCCTGTCGCCCGGCCCCGGCGTGCCCGAAGAAGCCGGATTGCTCCTGCCGCTCATCCGGCATTATGCCGATCATAAAAGCATATTGGGCGTTTGTTTGGGACATCAGGCCATCGGCCTTGCCTTTGGAGCAAAACTCGAAAACATTCCTTTCGTCTTTCACGGAGTGCAAACGGCCATCAAAATCACGGCAGGCGATTATATTTTCGACGGGCTGCCCGACCAATTTCAGGCCGGACGCTATCATTCGTGGATTGTTTCGAATGAAGACTTCCCGACCGATCGTCTCGAAATCACGGCGGTGGATGACGAAAACCGAATCATGGCGTTGAAGCACACTTCACTCGATGTTCACGGCGTGCAGTTTCATCCCGAATCGGTGCTCACGCCCGACGGCATCCAGATCATTCAAAACTTTTTAGAACATTAACCCCATGCCGGCGACGGCAACAAACGATATATATCACATGAAAGAGATACTTTATAAACTGTTCGATTATCAATACCTTACTCGCGACGAAGCGAAACAGGTATTGTTCGACATCGTCTCGGGCAATGTTCCCGAAGCGCAGATTTCGGCACTCCTTACCACTTTCCTGATGCGCAGCATTTCGGTGGACGAAATTCTCGGATTTCGCGATGCACTGCTCGATATGCGCGTCCCGATTGATTTGTCCGAATACCGTCCCATCGACATCGTCGGAACCGGAGGAGACGGGAAAAACACGTTCAACATTTCGACGCTTGCCGCCTTTGTGATTGCAGGAGCCGGATATCCGGTGGCCAAACACGGCAATTACGGCGCTACGTCCGTCAGCGGTGCCAGCAACGTTCTCGAACTGCATGGCGCCAAATTCACTACCGATGCCGATCGACTGAAACGTTCCATCGAAAAATGCGGTTTCGTATATTTGCATGCACCTTTTTTCAGTCCGGCGCTTAAGGCAGTAGCCGGAGTACGCAAGAGCCTCGGCGTGCGCAATTTCTTCAACATCATGGGCCCGCTGGTCAATCCCACCCAACCGCCCTATCAGGTACTCGGGGTGTATGATCTGTCGATGATGCGACTGTTCAGTTACATCTATCAGGAGAGTAAAAAAAATTTCAGCATCGTTTACAGCATCGACGGATATGACGAAATCTCGCTCACCGGTCAGTTTAAGGTCGTATCGAATCGGGGCGAACAGCTCTTCGTACCGGGAGATCTCGGACTGAGGCGTGCTTCGCAAGCGGAATTATCGGGAGGCGAAACGCCCGAAGACGCAGCGCGTATCTTCGATTTAGTATTGCGATGCGAAGCCACCGAAGCACAAATGAACGCCGTGCTGGTGAATGCCGCATTCGGCATTCGCACCATCGAACAGGACAAATCCATCGACGATTGTCTCGATCAGGCACGCGATTCCCTTTACGGCAAAAAGGCATTGAAGACATTCAATCAATACATCGAACTAAATAGTTGACAAACCGAATGAAAGATATTTTATCGGATATCGTAGCACACAAGAGGGTAGAAGTTGCCGCACAAAAAGCGATATACCCGCTCGACTCGATTTACAGGGAAATCGAAAGAAATACGTATAAAACCCTCTCGTTGCATGAAGCACTCACCAAAGATGATTTCGGCATCATTGCCGAGTTTAAGCGCAAATCGCCTTCGAAAGGATGGATACACCGCGATGCGGATGTGAGGGAGGTTACGACATCCTATCGGCAAAACGGTGCAGCCGCGCTGTCGGTGCTCACCGACGAGGCTTTTTTTGGGGGTTCGCTTGCCGATCTCGACGCTGTGGTCGAAGAAAGCAACATACCCGTGTTGCGCAAAGACTTTATTGTGGACGAGTATCAGATTTACGAAGCAAAGCTGCATCGCGCCAATGCCATTCTGCTGATAGCTGCAGCCATCACCAAAGCCGAATGCCTACGGTTCACCGAGATAGCCCGACAACTGGAGCTCGACGTTTTGCTCGAATTGCACGACGAACGCGAAATCGAATACATTATGCCTCAGCATAGCCTCATCGGCGTAAATAACCGCAATTTGGGAAGTTTCGCAACTACAGTAGATAAATCGTTCGAGATGGCCGAGTTACTGCCAAAAAATGCAGTGCTGGTCTCCGAAAGCGGTATTTCCGATCCGCAAACCGTTCGGCAATTGCGACAGGTGGGCTATCGCGGATTTCTCATCGGCGAGAATTTTATGAAAAACGGTACTCCGGGCGAAAGTCTGGCCGGGTTCATCCAATCGTTACAGGCCTCATGATAGTGAAAGTATGTGGCATGCGCGATGCCGAAAACATTCGCGAGGTGGAAGCTCTCGGCGTAGATTGGATGGGATTTGTCTTTCATCGCACTTCGCCTCGATTTGTCGGTGAACTTCCCGATTATTTGCCGCAACGTGCCAAGCGCGTTGGTGTTTTCGTGGACGAAAGGGAGGAGCAGATTATGGAAACCGTCCAACTGTTTCGCCTCGACATGGTGCAACTTCACGGGCGTGAAACATCCGATTTTTGCAGCCGCATTCGCAGCAAGGGATTGAAAGTGATCAAAGCCATCAATGTGCAAAACAGATTTCCATCAGAAGAAGTGTCGTTCTATGAAGGGACTTGCGATTATTTTCTGTTCGACACGAAAACGCCGTTGCCCGGAGGTTCGGGACAGAAATTCGACTGGAGCTCTCTGTCGGCATATCGGGGTACTACACCTTTTCTGCTAAGCGGCGGTATCTCGCCCGACGATGCCGATAGGGTGGAAGCTTTCGTACACGAACGCTGCATCGGCATCGACCTGAACAGCCGCTTCGAAACGTCGCCGGCCTACAAAGACATTCATTTATTACAATCGTTTATCGACAAAATCAAAAGAAAATGAACAGAATAGATCAACTTTTCGAACAAAAAAAACAAAACATTCTGTCGGTTTATTTTACGGCAGGTTATCCCAACTTGAACGATACCCTTCCCGTGCTGGAAGCCTTACAAAAAAACGGCATCGACCTCGTGGAAATTGGCGTATCCTTTAGCGATCCGCTGGCTGACGGGCCGGTCATCCAGTCGTCGAGTACGCAAGCCTTGCGTAACGGCATCAGCGTGAAATTGCTTTTCGAACAATTGGCGAACGTACGGCAAACTATTTCTATCCCATTGGTATTGATGGGATATTTGAACCCGATTTTGCAGTTCGGGTTCGAAAACTATTGCTGCAAAGCGGCGGAATGCGGTATCGACGGGCTGATTATCCCTGATCTTCCGTTTGCCGAATACATGAAATCGTACAAATCCACAACCGACAAATACGGGCTGCATACCATTATGCTCATCACGCCCGAAACATCCGAAGAGCGCATCCGCATGATCGACGAAAATACGTCGGGATTTATCTACATGGTTTCGTCGGCATCCGTAACCGGTGCCAAGCAGGCTTTCGGCGAAAAGAATCTGGAATATTTCCGTCGCGTCAAAAACATGAACCTGCGCCATCCGCGACTGATCGGCTTTGGCATCTCCAACAAGGCCACATTCGATGCCGCGTGCGAAAACGCCTCCGGTGCGATTATTGGCAGCAAGTTTGTTTCGCTGTTGGCAAGCGAAAAATCGATAGATGAAGCCGCTAAAAAATTAGTGGAAGCGCTTCAAAAATAAAAGTTTCGAAACAAAGTACATTTGACAAACAAAATGTACCTTTGCGACCAAATATACTCGAGAGACGGAGCGTTGAAAATCGGATTGATGGCTTTCCTTTATGAGAATGAAAAATTTGCGAATCAGAGCCTTTCGGCTCTTTTTTTGATAAGGAGAGTCAAAAATATACAAAGCATGGTCAATTCTTTTATTCACAATAATTTCGATTCTCGTCCGAGACAGGAAAATAGTTGATAAAAATGCCTTTTCAATCGCACATTGGCGAAATAGCAGGGTTGCTAACGGCCGTTTGTTGGACGTTGAGCGCACTTTTCTTCGAAAAAGCAGGCCGAAGGATCGGTTCGCTTTCTGTCAATATTTTACGACTTTTCTTGGCGATTCCTTTTTTGGGATTGACGACGCTCTTCACACGAGGAATGTTTTTCCCGGCGGATGCCACTACGTATCAGTGGTTTTGGTTGGGATTGTCGGGAATCGTCGGATTCTTTTTGGGCGATCTTTGTCTGTTTAAGTCATACACCATCATAGGATCGCGAACGGCGCAGCTGGTGATGAGTCTAGCCCCGATGCTCACGGCGCTGATCGGGTGGCTTTTTCTGCACGAAACACTTTCCGTAAAAAGTATTGTGGGGATTGTGGTAAGCGTTTCGGGAATCATGATAGCTGTTGCCGGCAGGTATTTCAAACTCTATATTCCCCTCAAAGGTTTTCTTTTCGCATTAGGCGGAGCATTGGGGCAAGCCGTCGGTTTGGTGCTCAGCAAAAAAGGTATTGGAGACTATGATGCTATGGCTGCAACCCAGATACGTGCCTTATTCGGTTTTGGTTGTTTCGCATTGTTGGTAACCTATTTGAAACGCTGGAAAGGGATTTTCGGAGCGGTGAAGGATGCGAAGAGTATGCAATCGCTTACCGTAGGCACGGTTTTCGGTCCGTTTGTGGGTGTTGCCCTGTCGCTTTTTGCCGTTCAGCATGCCAATACCGGCGTGGCTGCGACATTGATGGCGCTGGTGCCGATTTTTATCATTGCTCCTTCCGCCGTCATGTTCCACGAAAAAATCACTGTCCGACAAGTCGTGGGAGCGGTGATCAGTATCGTGGGTGCTTCAATTTTCTTTCTTTAGAAACCCTTTAAATTGAAATAGTTCGTTTTTCTCTGCTGCTCTGAAGGGCAAGTTGTATGATTTGGATTACGTTACGCGCTTCTTCGGGTTTTACGGCAATTTTGGTTTTTCCGTTGATGGCGTCACGCAAATTGATAAAATAATCGCGATAATCGCCTTGTTCACTTTCTACTTTCCCTTCGATCTTCACCTCTTTGCAATCAAAGCAGATATTTCCCCAAATGCTTTCGGGCTCGCGTCCCCAGTCTTTTCCTTGTGGAACGGCTCCCGCATCAAGTGTTGCTTCCTGAACGTCCAATCCGTATTTGACGAACGAACCGTTACGTCCGTGAATGAGGTACGTTGGGCCGGGAATTTTGCAAAGCATGCCCGATTTGAGTGTCGCCGTGAACGATGGATAATGCAGACGCACATCGAAATGGTCGTCAGCTTTTGCCCACGGACGCTGTGAATCGATGTCGGCCGTAACCGCAAGAGGCATTCCGAAAAACCACAATGCCTGATCGATAAGGTGAGAACCAAGATCGTAAAAAATACCCGATCCGGGCAGAGGATCTTCGCGCCAGGCACCACCGGGTCGGGGATTTGGGCGGTAACGATCGAAATGCGATTCGTAATCGACGATTTCACCCAAAATGCCGCTTTCGAGGATTTTGCGCACTGTTTTTGTATCGCTGGTAAATCGGCGGTTGTGATAAACGGTGAGGATTTTTCCTTGCCGTTGTGCAATTTCAATCAGTTCGTCGGCTTCGGCCACATTCACGGTGAATGGTTTTTCCACTACCACGTGTTTTCCTGCAATGAGTGCTTCGCGTGCCCAACGAAAATGTTCGGTATTGGGCGAAGTAACGATTACCAAATCGATTTCGGGATCTTCGATGATGCCTCTTCCGTCGGGTACGACAGCCGTAACGGGATAGCGTTCTTCGATGAGTTTCACGTTTTCGGGCTTGGAGGTGCTGATTTTGGTGAGTTCGTACCCCTCGACCACATCGATGAAGGGTGCGTGAAAAACACGCCCCGAAAGTCCATACCCGATAATGCCTGTACGAATGATTGATGACATAAGTTGATGGTATTGAAGGATTAGATGTTCAAAATTACATAAAAATTTTCAATTAATATGGCGGTTAACGGATTTAATGATGTACCGATACCGATTATTTTGTTCTGCTTCCCGACTTACTGCTATTTCTAATCTTAATAACCTGAATTTCTTAATGGTAAAATAAATATTTTCTGGAACATGAAGAAATGAAGGGACCATTAAGTTTTCTTACTTCTTACTTCCTATTTCTGACTTTAACTTTCAACTCATTCCATTTTCAGGAGAAAACGAATGAGTTTGGTCGTAGCAATGGCGCGATGACTGATCGTGTTTTTGATTTCTTCGCCCAATTCGGCAAAAGTTTGTTCATAGCCGTCGGGAACGAAAACGGGATCATAACCGAATCCACTCTTTCCACGCCTTTCGTCGATAATTTTTCCGTGAATGGCACCTTCGAAGAAATATTGTTCGTCGCCGATCAACAAGGCAATAACCGTTCGAAATGCGGCGCGTCTGTCACTTATGCCTTCGAGGTTAGTCAACAGTTTCCGGATATTATCTTCTGCTCTGCAATCCTCACCGGCGTAACGGGCAGAGTAAACACCGGGAGCACCGTCCAATGCTTTAACTTCGAGGCCGGTATCGTCGGCAAAACAATCGTAACCGAAATTATCTTTCACGAAACGAGCCTTGATCAGGGCATTTTCTTCCAGCGTAGTTCCGGTTTCGGGAATATCAGTCCGACAATTGATGTCGTTGAGGCTCAGAATTTCGAGTTTTCCTTCTGAAATCTTGCGAATTTCGTCGAGTTTATGCTTGTTGTTGGTTGCGAATACGATCTTTTTCATTTTTTGAGGTGTTTTAAGCGTTCTTTTTCGCGCTGTTTACGCATAGTTTCAAGCTCTTTTTGACGTTTTTTGAGTTCTTGTTCCCGTTTCTTGATCATCTCCTTGCGCTCTTTTTCGCGTTGTTTGATGAGTTTCTCACGTTCACGTTTGCGTTCTTTGATCAATTTTTCTCGATCCTTGGCCGAATTGTTCTGTTTTTCTCGTTGCAGTGCTTCCTGCGCTTTGCGCTCGAGTTCGGCTTGCCGTTGCATTCGCAAATCGAGGCCTGTCGTTGTTACGCTGTCGGTATTTGTAGATATCGGTAGAGGAAAAAATTCGGAAATCGAATCCGGTTTTTCCTCTTTAGCAATAGGTGTTTCTTCCGATTTTTTGCCGAACTTAACGATATCCGGCAATGGTGGCTCGACACCGGCTTTTGCCATTACCGGAATTACACTGAAATTTGTTTTGTAGAACGCCTGATAATCGGCAATTGTTTTTCCGGAAGCAAGTATTTTCATATTTTCTTCCGTAATTACCAGGGTTTGGATTCCCCCGGATGACTCGGCGATAAACGTACTATCCTGAAGGATCATCGAAGCGTATTCCACTGCCTCGTCGAACGTGTCGAATCCTTTCACCTGTAAAGCTTCTTTAGGCGGCAGATTCACAAACGACAATCGAAATTCTCGGAGTTGAAAAGTTGAAAAGTTGAAATTGGCAACGGCAAACAAAAGATTGTTTTTATTGGAACTGTTTTTGTCCAAAAGAGCCAGAAAAAGTGAAGGCGCATTTTTATGGTTTGAAAAATTAATGCTGTCGGTTGTTTGGGCAATGGTCATTTTCTCATCTTTTGAAGCCAAACTACGCAGGCTTCTTGCACGAGCCACTGCTGCCAGCATCTCTCTCTCGGTGAAGGATTTTTCTTCTGAAGTTCGAGCTGTGTCAGAAGCAAGTGTGGGGAGATCTTGTCCGGGAATGACCGGAGAAATCGTTTTTCGGGAGGTCCCGGCACGGGCATAAAACCGATTGGCTTTTGCCGTGTCGTTTTGGACTGTATAAAAATCTCCCAACGTGACATAAAGAGAATCATTTGCCCCCGCGAAGCGAGAATTATTCGCCATTTTCTCCAATTCTCCAATCGCCTTCAGACGATTTTTCCCACTTGCCGCGCGTGTCTGAAAAATCGTTGCCTGCATGGCATAAATTGGTGGAGTCTTCAATCCCTTGACTTCGCCAAATGTATGATAGGCTTCGCTTTCGAGTCCGATTTCGGCATAAAGTTGCCCCAGCAAAAACTGCAAACGAATTTTTTGTGAAAAGTTTTTTTGCGATTTTATCGCTTGACGAAGATAAGGAATAGCTGATTCGTAATTTTTTCGACACAGCAAGTAATATGCGTATGTTTCGTTAAATAATTGATTTTGTACTTTTGTCAGAGGTTTAGTCAACAAAATATTAGCGATATTTTCGGCATCGTAGAACCAACCCATTGCCGAATAGGTGCGCAGCATCCAGATTTGCGTTTCGGAAATCAATCGGTCTTCGTTCTTATACATTCGCAGGATTTGCGAAAAAGTGGAGAGTGCATCACTGTAACTTCCGTTTTGCACTTGGGCTTTGCCCATCAGCAGCCATACATCTTTGAGCGCCGGATTAAATTCTTCCTGACGAAGCCATTCGCGATATTCTGTAGTCAGTGGTTTGTCGGGATTACGGCGAGGTTTGACAGAAATAGAATGCTCCTGAATCGCTTTTTTTGTTTTTTCGATTACGGCATCAAACGGTCCGCTTCCCGACAGATTTTCTTCCTTCATCTCATTGGGATACATCGAAATCTGTTCCGAATAATTATCTATGCTTTTGTTATAAAGAGCCTGCAAGGTTTCGTCGTAAGATTGTTGGGCGTTGAAAAGAACGTTGTATCGAGTTGTCAAATCGTGGTAAGCCCTCGTTCCGGCAGTATTTTTTTGCGTAGAGCAGCCGAGAATCAGGACGATAGAGAAGATGCTCGAAACGAATAACAGGTAATTTCTTTTCAATTTCGATTCGTAAGTTTTCTGTATGAAGCAAGAGCTTCACTGAAATAACTCGAAAAAACGGTTTTTATTGTGTTTTTAAAATGGTTCTATATGAATTTGTACCGCTAAAAGTAAAAACATTATCTTCAAGACATAACAAGTTTCGCTAACGTTTTTTTTGGTTTTCCGTAAACTTGATGCTAAAAAAGAATACAAAAAAGGTCAACACAACATTCCCAAAAATAGTGTATAATTGATAATGGTGCAAAGAATGGAAGACACCTCCAACTCGTTCGAGTTTAGTGACGGCGTAACTTGGATGTAGAGCAAAAAGCAGTTCAAAAACTGCGGTCGTTTTCCGGCACCGGTTCGGAAACTTGCGCTATTTAGGGCACAAGTAAATATTTGCACCGGCAAAGAGTGTAGTGTTGATTCGAACCAAGTACGACGCAAGTACGACGCAAATACGGCGATAGTATGATTCGAACAATGGATATGGACTTGCGCTATCCGGAAGATATCCGGGGACAGTTATGATTTGATTGACCATGTGGAATGGGAAAGAAATGGAAGCGGGGAAACTCAGAAATGAGTGCGCCATCCGGAATTCATGAGGCAAACTCAATTTTGATTATCCTCAGTATTTCACATAGAACCATAAAATCCTTGCGAATTTAAAAATAAAATTATACATTCGAAACTGGTTAAAAGACCAATTTTTCAAAAACGACCTTGATAAACTTAACACCTACTTTTGAGCAAATTAAGGAAAAAATCAAACACGATGAAAACGAATTTATTACTGCTGCTATCAGGCTTTTTAATTTTCACGCTTCAGGCACAAGACACGAAATGGAAGGGGAAATCTGTCGATTTTTCTCGTGGCAAGCTGAAGGTATCCGACAACAGACGGTTTTTGGTATTTGAAGACGGCACGCCGTTTTTTTACTTGGGTGATACGGCATGGGAACTTTTTCACCGGCTGAATAAAGCGGAAACCGAAAACTATCTCGAAAACAGGCGAGAAAAAGGGTTTACCGTCATTCAGGCAGTCGTTCTGGCCGAACTGGACGGATTGAATACACCGAATGCCGAAGGCGAAAAGCCGTTGATCGACAACGATCCCACAAAGATTAACGAAGCCTATTTTCGTCATGTAGATTGGGTCATTCAAAAGGCGGAAGAAAAAGGCCTGGTTATCGGCCTGTTGCCCACTTGGGGAGATAAATGGAACAAGAAATGGGGCGTCGGCCCCGAGATTTTCACCCCGGAAAATGCGGCAGTTTATGGGGAAATTCTCGGCAAACGGTATAAGAATTTTCTCAATATCATTTGGATTCTCGGCGGAGACCGACCCATTGAAAAGGATGAGCACAGAGAAATCGTCAGAGCTATGGCTTCGGGTTTACGCAAAGGCGACGGTGGTGCTCATTTGATTACTTTTCATCCGATGGGAGGACATGGTTCGGCCGAGTATTTTCACGAGGAAGAGTGGCTCGATTTCAACATGCGTCAGAACGGGCATACGCCGAATTTCACGGGAAGTTATGACAATACGCTGAAAGATTATAAGCGTATGCCCGCAAAACCGGTAATGGATGGTGAACCTCTTTATGAAGATCATCCCATTGAATTCAATGCGGAAAAAAACGGGCATTCTGTTTCTGCCGATGTTCGACGTCCGCTTTACTGGGACTTGTTCGGCGGTGCATTCGGACACACCTATGGACATCATTCCGTTTGGCAGATGTGGCATCCGGACCGTGATCCGATCAATTTTCCGTTAATGCCGTGGTACGAAGCCGTTGATCAGCCGGGTGCATGGCAGATGCAGTTCGGCAGGCGGTTGATGGAGTCGAGGCCTTTCCTCACACGTATTCCCGATGATTCGGTAATTGTACCTGATGAGGTAAAAACCTCGGTGCCCGGTGCCGGACGTTATCGTTTTGTAGCTACCCGAGATGAAAACGGCCGTTATGCCATGGTTTATGTGCCAGTGGGCAGGCCGTTTACGGTAAGGATGGATGTTGTTTCGGGGAAAAAAGTAACAGCATGGTGGTATAATCCACGTAATGGAGAGGCTCAGAAAATCGGAAATTTTTTCAATGAAGGAACTCGTACATTTGTACCGCCGCAACCGGGTGAAAATTTAGACTGGGTGTTGGTTCTCGACGATGCAGCGGCCGGTTTTAAAGCTCCCGGAGAATAATTTGACAGAGTTAGCTATTTTTGAATAAACTTCGACGCTGTCGTTATCGATATGTGCGGATTGCCGCCATACTTGTTGAAATGACTTTGACAAAAATTAAGAATGAAAATATCTTTGTGAATATCAGATAATTATATCGATTGTAATTTTTATCATCGGGCAAAAAAGGAGAAAAGAATTTATTTTTTTCGACTCGATCGTAAAATAGCAACGAGAAGACCCAATCCCAAGATTCCTGCAAGAATATAACCGATAATCCCTAAAATGGAAATATTCGAGACCAAAGGACCAATTCCTTGTTGCAAAATCAGGGAAGATCCTACGATAAGTGCAGCAATAATCAGGCTTGCCGAAATGCGGTTGCTTGAACCTTTCATCTCACGGGTAAGATTTTCCAGGTTGTGATGCTCGAGTTTTACTTCAAATTGTCCATCCCTCAGTTTTCTGAGCAATTCAGATAAATTGTGTGGCAGATGTTCAATAAGTTGTGCACTTTCATCGATCATGATTGTGCTTCGATTTTTCCAGTTTTGAGGGGAGTTAATGTTGAGATATACTTTTCTAACGAAAGGTTGTACGAGGGTAAACAAATCGAAATCGGGCTCCAATTGTTTACCGATTGCTTCGGCAATCGACATGGTGCGGAGCATCATTACCATATTGGAAGGAACTGACATCCGGTGTCGATTCATAACCTCTAAAATCTGTTGATTGAGCCGCATCATACTGATCGTTTTGAAAGGACGATCGGAATATACTTCGAGTAGTTCGTCCAAATCCTGACGGAGCGATAGCTTGTCGATTTTCTGTACAACCATTCCCAATTCCTCAAATCCCCTGATGATGCGGGAATAATCTTTTTTGTTGGCGGCACGTAAAATCTTTGCAATGATGATGATAGTTCTTTTATCGAGATGTCCCGTCATTCCCACATCAAGCATGACAATGGTTGACGGAGGTTGAATGAAAAGGTTGCCCGGATGAGGATCGGCATGGAAGAAGCCGTCGAGTAGGATTTGCTTCAGGAGCGCTTCGGCTGCTTGGTTGGCCACTTTTTTAGGATCGAAGATATCTTTGTATTTATCTTGAGTGATCTCGTTGATTTTAACTCCTTCAATAAATTCCATTGTCAGCAGTTTCTCGGTGCTTAAGTCCCAATAGATTTTCGGAACTTTCACATAATCAACTCCTTTAAAATTGTTTCTGAATTTATCGAAATTGTGTGCCTCGTTTAAAAAGTCCAATTCTTTTCTGATCGTTCTTTTGATTTCAGTAACAGCGGCTTTTGGGTTGCTGAAAGGGGTCTTCCGGAACTGCTTTTCCAACGATTCGGCCAAATTCTCCAGAATAGCCATGTCCAATTCGATGGTGTTTCGGATGTCCGGCTTCTGTATCTTCAGAGCTACTACTTCCCCGTTGTGTAAGACCGCTTTGTGTACCTGACTTAAAGAAGCGGAAGCAACCGGTGTCGCATCAAATTCCTTAAATATATCGGATAAAGGTCTGTTGAGTTCTGTCTCTATACATTTTTCAATCTGAAAACTATCTACCGGTAAGACTTTGTCTTGAAGTTTCTCCAATTCGCAAATATATTCGGCAGGAATAAAATCGGGGCGTGTGCTCAGAATTTGACCAAACTTGATAAAAGTCGGGCCCAGCTCTTCCAAAGCGAGGCGGAGTCTTTCGGCATGCGATAATTTTTGATAACCTTTCTGCCGTTTTCGTATTTCGGAAACAAAATGAATCCGAGAAACGTCAAAAAGATAATCAAGACCGAATTTCATGAAAACCGAAATAATCTGGCGGCTTCGTTTTACCTTGTCGAAATTGTTTCGAAAACTCAAACCTACCTGTGGGTATGTATTCGGCATTGATTCGGTTTTAATAAAGTTTATTCTGTCTTATTTGTTTTTCGGGACAATTCTTCCACCATACTTTTTAGTTCGTCAAATTCTTTCCGCGTAGGGATGTTCATTTTCGACATAATCGTTTCAACCGTCTTTTCGATTTTTTCACCGATTTCTGTTTTGGTTTTTTCCGATTGATCCAGCGCATCTTTCACAAACTTGGACTTTTCGTTTTCGGATAGTTCTCCCCGTTTGATGAGTTCTTTCGCAAATTCTTCGGCTTTTTCGTGTGTCAATGACATCAAGCCAATTCCTGCCAAAACTGCATTCTTAATAATGTCCGCCATAATAACGCCCTCCTTAATTAATGATTAAAGTTTTTTAGAAAATCAATCTTTGCCACCAATAATTCAACACATCTTAGTTGACAACAGATCAATAAGTTCTTCTTTCAATATGTCGTAAAGATACAATAAGTTTCGAATAAATACCTCTAAAATTTGTCCTTTTTAATGCAACATCGGATGACAAAGATCCCGAAAATAATCCTGCCACTATCACTTTTCATTCGGCAACTTTGTTGCTGTCCTTGATGCGAGGCGATAGAAATGCCAAATAGGACAGACAAAGCATCAAAACAATCACCGCACCGATTTGACTTTTCAGTGCGTCGGAAACGATGCCCATTAGCAACGGGAAAATAGCGCCACCAGCAAGTCCCATGATCATCAAACCCGAAATTTCGTTGTTTCGCGAAGGTAGATGGAGCAATGCTTGCGAGAACATGATGGAGAAAATATTAGAATTTCCGAACCCTATCAATGCGATGCAGAAATAGATGGCGATTGCTCCCTGCACAAAAAACAGTCCGAGGATTGCCAGTCCGATCATCGTGATGCTGACCAGGAAAAATGTCTTTGATGAATATTTGGCTAAAATAAATGCACCACTTAATGACCCAACGGTTCGAAACAAAAAATATATGCTTGTGGCATATCCGGCTTGTGCAAGTGCCATGCCTGTACGCTCGATCAGAAGTTTGGGCGCAGTAGTATTTATGCCTACATCAATGCCCACGTGCATCATGATTCCCAGAAACAGCATCAAAATCGATGAGTCCTTCAACAATGCAAAGCATTCGCCGAAGGTGGATTGATGTTCTACGGGCATTTCCTTAACCTTGGTAAAGTTGAGCGCAATAACCGCTATAACACCAATAACGGCAAAAATCGGAAACAACATTTTCCAGTCGCCAAACCGAATAACTGCCCATGCTGCGATGATGGGTGCGAGAAACGAGGCGATCGCCTTTACAAATTGACCGAAAGTGAGCGTGCTTGCAAGCCTGTCGCCACTCACAATATTCGAAACCAGCGGATTGAGAGAAACCTGCATCAGCGTGTTGCCAATTCCGAGTAACGAGAAGGCAATGAGCATCATGGTAAAACTGTAATGGAGAAGTGGAACGAGAAGTGCCATGATCGTTACTACAATGCTAAGCAACACCGTTTTGCGACGGCCAATCCGATTCATTAACATTCCGGTAGGAACCGAAAAAATTAAAAACCACAGAAAAACCATCGAGGGCATCAAGTTTGCCATCGTGTCGTTGAGGGCGAAATCGCTTTTGATATAATTCGTGGCTATGCCTACCAAATCTACGAATCCCATCGTGAAAAAGGCAAGCATGACGGAGATCAATTGCGCAAGGGTGTTTTTGTTGTTCATCGGGTTAGGTTGTTATGAATGATAAAATTGTTTTAGAATCGGATTTTATTCGTTGACCCACGCTCCGGGTCGGGTACAAACGAAAGCGGCTCTGTCCACGGCCGCCTGATGGGATTCGACGAGCGATTTTCCGTCGATAACCGACGAAATGAAAGCTCCCGTGAAAGCATCGCCGGCACCCACTGTATCGGCAACTTCCACCTTCGGTGTTAAGATATGGGAACTCGTTTCGGGCGTAAAGATCTTGCTGTATGAAGCTCCGGCCGTCAGAATCAGATATTTCAGATGATACTTTTCGATGAGCTCTTTGCACATTTCATCGTCCGTTGCCGTTTGTTTTCCGAACAGTTTCTTTAGCATCAGCAGTTCTTCGTCGTTTATTTTCAGAATATTGCTCTGCTGAAGCGATGTTTCGATCAATTCCTTGGAATAATAGTGCTGACGGATGTTGATATCGAGAATGCGAAAAGCCTTTTCGGGAACCAGCGAGAGAATGGTTTGAATGGTGAGGCGCGAATCGGGATGACGTTGTGCGAGCGTACCGAAGCAAACGGCATCGGCTTTTTTCGCCAAATCTTTCATCGCTTCCGTTAGCGGAATATGATCCCACGCCACGCCTTCGTTGATGATGTAGTTGGGAATGCCATTTTTAAGTTCCACTTCCACTGTTCCGGTAGGAAAATTGATGCGCTCAATGAGGTAATGAATGCCGATTTTGTCGATTTCCGACATAATTTCGTCACCCAAAGCATCGTTGCCGACCGCGCTGATAGCGTAACTTTCGGCTCCAAGCCTTGAGGCGTGATACACAAAATTAATGGGGGCTCCGCCGGCTTTCTTCCCCGTTGGCAACAAGTCCCACAGCAGTTCGCCAATTCCGATGATAACAGGTTTTTTGTTCATATTTCTTTTTGTCGATTATTTCCAGATCGATTTTAATTTTCTAACAGTTCCTTGGCTTACTTCTATACGTCCGTTTTCGGCAAACAATTCGATTTCGTCAAAAATATCCGACGGAAACACCAGATCGGTAATAACCGCTTTGCCATCAGCCGCAAACAGCTCTACTGAAGAAACATCGATAATCATGCGCCAGGTTATCTCGGGCTCACGAACAATGTACGGAGCAAAATGCAGGGAAGGAAATGAAGAAGAAAAATTTTCGCCTGTCGCACGGGTTCTGTCGGCATAAAAACACCTGTCGATGTTGTCATATCCAACAGTGTAATATTCCCCTTTGGAATTTTTTAGGGTGATGCCGTATTTATTTGGAAAACCCATTTTTGTCTTATTTGCCAAATTAAAAGTTAACGTGATTTCTATTGGAGCTTTTGGAAAAGGAATCTTGTCCGAGATAGATTCCGTGCCCGAAATCATCATTTTATTTAAATTCACTTTCTTCCCATATATTTTTTCAATTTCCTGTACAGGATCAGATGTCAGCAGATATCGGTTACCCACTTTTCCAAGACCCAATTCGCGCGGAAAAGTCGCCGCACCTCTCCATCCTTCTGTGGGAACTTCATTGGCATACTGCCAATTATTCATCCATCCGATCCAAATCCTCCTCTCCTCCGGTGCATTGTTCCATGTCACGCCGGCATAATTGTCTTTTCCATAGTCCATCCATAATGTCACCTCCTGATCGGTTTCGAAACATCGCCCGTTGAATTCGCCTACAAAATATTGTGTGCCCGAACCTCCTGCAGGAGCACCCGGATTAACGTTCACGATCAATACCCATTTTGTTTCATCCGTATTTTTTACCTTTAAAGGGAAAAGATCGGGACATTCCCACACACCTTCATGAGAGCCTTTCCCTTCTCCGAATTCGCCGCTGTAAGTCCAATCGATGCAGTTTGGTGAAGTATAAAATTGAATGACTTGGCCGGCAGCGATACTCATAACCCATTTTTGGGTTTCTTCATGCCATATTACTTTCGGATCGCGAAAATCGGGGATTCCCGGATTTTTTATCACCGGATTATGTGCGTATTTTGTCCATGACCGACCATTATCCGTGCTGTAAGCAATGGCTTGCGATTGCGTCTCGTTTCTGCGTCCTTCTTCGGCGGCAACAGGATCGTGATACGTAAAAAAAGCGATGAGCGGAGGATTGTCCTCACTCCCAAAACCCGACGTATTCTGAAAGTCCACAACGGCACTCCCCGAAAAAATGTATCCCAAACTGTCGGGATAAAGAGCTATAGGCAAATGTTCCCAATGCACAAGATCCCTGCTTACGGCATGTCCCCAATGCATAGGACCCCAAAAAGGTTTCTCGGGATAATGTTGATAAAAAAGATGATATTCTCCGTTATGATAAACCAATCCGTTTGGATCGTTCATCCAATTTTTCGCCGGTGAAAAATGTACCTGCGGACGATGTTTTTCTTGGAAAAGCATATTCCCCTCTTCTTTTGGCCGACTGTTTTTGCATCCCGAAAATAGGAATACGATGAAAATCAGAAAAAAATAATTTACTTTCATATTTTTAATGCTTATTATCGATTTAATTTTTGAAATTCAAAACAATACGTCTTTATCTGTCAATTTTATAAATTTTATGCTGCATGGTCTCATAAATATTCCAATTTAAAGTTAATAAGAAGAATCTTTATTTCCCCCTTAGAGTGGCTGATTTCCTTTTGCCGTGCAACATGGTGCATTGCAATTCACTTTCAACCATACTTGAAAAAGTTCAATTTCATTATTCCCAGATTGATTCCATTTCATCTACTTCCAGGTAATGAATCTTAATGTCTCGTTCCAGTTGAAGCCCGTCATTTTTTGTTGATTTATTTAATGCTTCCGATACAAAAAAGTTTTCCCTTGTCGATATAACATTCAATCGATGTTTTGTCAATAAGCAGTTCGATGCCGAAGCGAAAAATTCTTTTTCAATTCATTGACCAAGTACTTCCGATGAAATCAATATAGTTAAAACGATAGCAAAACGATACTTCATGATTGTCTTCGCAATTAAATAAGTAAAGATATGCACAATTCCTTGTTAATTTTGTATGGCCGGCAACATTCGAGCCTTCGAACTAAAGTTAAATGCTGCCGGCATACACAAATTTCGATTAAAGATACTTGAAAATTTCCAAGTTCGACACTGAAAATCAATATCCCGGATTTTGTTTATAGATCCCTTTTACGTAGCTGATTTGTTGTTGTGGAATCGGAAAGTATTCGTCTCGTCCTTTCGTGAATTTTGCATCCTTCAGATAGGTATATCGTGTTTTTTCGACTTCAAAATATTCGTTCATGAATTCTTCGGCAATTCCCCATCTTACCAAGTCGAAAAACCATTTGCCTTCCGTGGAAAATTCTAAATGACGCTCCCATTGTAAAGCTTTGAATGCAAAATCTTTATTCCACGCAGGACAATTTATTCCCGGTTTGTAAGGTTCAACGCTGAAATTACCGGTAGGAGATCCATCTGAAAATTTCAATCTTCCCGTACTGTTAGCGGCTCGTTCACGTATTTTATTGATTAGAGTCAATGCCTCATCCAAACCTGTTCCAAGTTGGATTAATGCTTCAGCCCTCCATAACATCACTTCATCCAATCGCAGCACATCCCAATTTAAAGCGGCTCCCATAAAAGGATTAGTTTTCCTGAAACATGGACAATCCGGCAAAACGATTAATTTTTGGCTCATCGTATATCCGTAAACTTCCGGTTGACGTACCCAGCTTTTTTCCATTATGAAATCCGGATCATATTTCCAAGGTAAACCGGGAACACACGCCGTATGCAATAAACGAGGGTCACTTGGAGTTGAAACAATTGCATCCTTATTGTCAAGCCTGATTCCGGAATTGAAGTTATCAAAATCGGGTAAACCGTTAACCGTTTTGTAACGATTCATCATATTAGTCGAGGGTTGCAAAAAACCGCAACAACCATATTCCGGATTCATTGGGCAAACAAGCCATGAATTTAGACGCCCTGTGGGTGAACCATCATTATTGGCTGAATATTGTATTGCCCAAATGGATTCCTGCCCATTTTCATATTCACAAAGGAAGTTTTGTGCGAAATCGGGGAATAAACTTTTTCCCGAATAATCGATAATGTCTTTACATAAATTTGCCACCTCTGTAAGTTTTTCTTTATTGATGTTTATTACATTGTGGTTCTCATCCTGTTCATAAGCCGAAAAGAGTAAAGCTTTGGCTAGATAAGCTTCTGCAGCATATTTGGTAGGACGTCCCACTTCCTCTTGTTTTTCAGGAAGATTTTCAACGCCATATCTGAAATCGTCTATGAGTTTTTGCCACAGTTCTTCATTGCTTAATTCATCATTGCTTATTTTGTCATATTCTTCTTCAGGAGTATTTTCGTCGATATAAGGGAAAAACTTGAAGCACAATTTCATATACATGTAGATATGTCCGCGCAAAAAACGTAATTCGGCGATCCGTTGTTTTTTCAGGGGAAATTCTTCTTCACTTAAATTTTGTACCCTTCTTAATGCATCGTGAACTCTTCCAACCGCCACATAATGAACCCACCACAGATTATCAAGCTCACCGGTTGTTGTGGGTTCCATATAGGTAAATGTTTCCCATAAATTTTGTTCTGCAAGATCATTTGTTCCTGCTCCTCCCTTGTAAGCTTCTCCTCCTCTGCACGAACCTTCGGCGTAAGGCATTCCCATTTGTTTGTTGAAATTATTTTGTCCACAGAACGAATATGCAGCGATTATCATTTGCTCCACTTTGTCAGGAGCATTTAACTCGTCCGATGCTACTATTCCTTGAGGATTTTGGTCAAGCATGGATTCACAAGAAAAGAAGAAAATTAAAGCAAGACCAAGAGCGAGTTTTATTATTTTTATTTTCATATTTATTATTTTTTTTAATTATCAGAAAGTTATGTTTAAGCCCATTGTCATTGAAAAGGGTAAGGGATAGGTGTTCCCGGGTGTTTCGGGATCAAGACCGGTATAAGCATCATCACCCCGGGTTTTCTTTATCGTTAAAACATTATCCGCTCTCAGAAATATTCTGCTGTGTTGGATTTTTAACGAATTTGCCAGATTACCGGGCAGTGTATATCCTAATTCCATATTTTTAATTTTCATGAAAGATCCACTCTCGATAAAGTAGGTTGAAAAACGACCCTCGTCATTATAGTTGTTGACGGAAAGAGCGGGTATTGTCGATTTGTTATTTTTCGGGGTCCAGGCATTCAAAAGTCTTGTTCCGTAATTTTCGCCAACTGTGCCCAAGAAATAAAAATCGGTCCAACTTTTCCATCCGGAAACGTTTAGGTCTTTACCTAAAATACCGTTGAGAAATAAGCTGAAGTCAAAATTATTCCATTCAAGACCCATTGTTACGCCGAATTCGAAATCGGGATTTTCATCGCCTATCCATGTGCGATCTTTGCTGTCTATAGTCTTGTCCCCATTCAAATCTTTATAACGGATTCGGCCTGGTGCTGCTCCAACTTGTGTTGCATGATTCTCGACTTCTTCCTGCGATTGAAAGAGCCCATCGGCAACATACCCGTATAACGAATATCTTGAACGCCCCAGGATATTATCTTCCATGCCATTTCCTGGAAAGTTGTTTATTACTTGTTCGGGAACCTTTACAATAGTATTTTGGTTATGTGACAGGATGCCGCCGATATTGAAATGTACATCTTTAATCTTTTGATTATAATCGAGATTAATTTCAAAACCTTTATTGTCGACATCTGCTCCGTTTAACCACATCCCCGCACCTTCGCCTAATGTTGCAACATAACCGGGTTTCATTAAAATATCTCGCGTATATTTTAAATAATAATCAAATGAACCGGTAAGTCTTGAATCAAGAATTACAAAATCTAATCCGAAATTGTGTTGCGACGTGCTTTCCCATTTTAAATTTGGATTTCCCCTTTGGATACGTCTGAAACCAGCCGGTAAAGTTCCTGCTTGACCGGTGATGTCGTAAGCCGTTCCCCAGTTCCAGTCCCAAACGTTATTGCTGTCATAGAGATATTCGTACATCTGAAAATGTGCATAATTATCAATTTGAGAGTTGCCGTTTTGCCCCCAACCGTATCGAAGTTTCAGGTGCGAAAAACCCGATAAAAAATTTTCCAGAAACTTTTCGCTACTTAAAACCCATCCAACGGAGAAAGCAGGGAATGTTGCCCATCGCTTATTTTCGCCGAATACGGATGAGGCATCGCGACGTAAAGTAAAAGAGGCCAAGTATCGGTTGTCGTAATTGTAATTCATTTTTCCGAACCATGAAATCATCCTGTTCATGGCAGCACCTCCACCGTTGTCTTTTTCTTGTTCACCTGCATTCAGATACATATAGTCGGTTGTTTCTAATGCAAAGACTCTTCTGCTTGCCCATATATCATTATAATCATTTGAAATGGTTTCTTGACCTCCCATTATATCGAAATTGTTTTTCCCTATATTAAATACATATTGCAGAACGTTGCTGTTATTCCAACTAAAAGTATAATTTGCCCAATTTGTGACTTTATTTTTATCCTCGCTTAAAAATCCCGATTTATACCTTAAATCCATGTTTCTTCGCCAATAGCCTACCAAATCCAATCCGAAATTGGAATTAAACGTAAGTCCTTTCATCAATTGGATATTTAAGAAAGCATTACCAAACAATCGTAAATTATCGTCATGATTTTGACGGTTATCTTCGATCAAACGAACCGGATTCTGACGGTCACTCATGCCTCCTATGGGTCCTCCCCATCCCCCATCTTCTGTATGTACAGGAACTATGGACATGATTGATCTACATGCGCCCAATATACCGTCTCCGATACTCGGCATGCTTCTCCATTGAGATACAGTAAAGTTTTCTCCGATTTTAACTCGATTGTCCAACCAAGAATAGTCAGAATTAATCCGTGCATTTATTCGCCTGAATAAATCCTCCTTGACCGTTCCTTTATTATCATAATAATCAAGAGCAAAAAGAGCATTTCCTCTATCAGAGCCTGAAGAAAGTGTTACGTTATATTGTTGAACATAACCTGTTCTCAATACTTCTTTTTGCCAATCCGTATCGGCTGATCTCATGGTTTTCGTTTCCGGATCAAGCCATTCGCGCCAGCTAACGTCATCCAAAACAAAGTACTTCTCTTCATCTTTATGATATTTGTATTGGTATAATTGAGCAATTCCAATCTCATTAGGATCTGCATTCGGATTATCGTTAACAATTGCCCAAAATTGTGCGATGCCGCGTTGTTTTGTATTCATCAGGTCATAGGGCTTTGCGCTGCTGACTAAAGTATGGGAAGTATTAAAATCTACCGTCAATTTTCCTTTTTTACCTTTCCGAGTGGTAATGATAATAACACCGTTTGCAGCCCGAGCGCCATATATCGAAGCGGACGAAGCATCTTTTAATACTTGAATCGATTCGATATCCATAGAAGCCAATTCGGACATAGACCGAGTTGTAGGTGTACCATCAATAATATATAATGGATCATTATTGTTTAGGGTTCCCTCTCCGCGTATCCTAACTGTACTCCATGGATCAGGAGAACCCGAGAGATTAATTCGCATACCCGGAACTTTTCCTTGGAGCGCCCTCATCGAATTTCCTGTTGGACTCGACTTTAATTGATCAACTTTGACTACTGCAACTGCACCCGTCAAATCGGCTTTCCTTTGTGTTGTATAACCTGTAACAACAACTTCAGATAACGCCAGCGAACTTTCTTTCATTATGATTATTTCAGGAATACTATTTGCCTTAAATTCAAGATTATCATAGCCTACATAACTAATTTGAACTGTACTTCCGGGATTTACATTTAATGTAAAATTTCCATTATAATCCGAAATCGTTCCGTTATTGGTACCTTTTTCAAGAATTGTTGCACCGATAATAGGTTCATTATTCTCATCCACAATCATTCCTTTAATCATCACAGTTTGTTGTTGAGCATAAATTAATTGCTCCAAACTGGATAATCCGGAGCATGCCCACCCACTTTTCGGACAAAATCCGGTGATTTAAGAAGATAGAAAATTCTTCGATAATCAACCATTTTGTCACATATCCCATATAAATGGCTTACATATTGTAAAAAA